>OFRY01000036.1_pt1 | contig 103903 bp, 117 predicted proteins | sample 1543171 | NCBI WGS metagenome assembly OFRY01 (sample SAMN04209240, study PRJEB22552) | human gut metagenome | biome: gut; material: feces | host: Homo sapiens | place: USA: Oklahoma | reverse complement strand
ATGCTCATTTGGCAAGGACTGTCAACATTCTGTCCTTGACTTTTGAACCAGTTTAATTAATTCTGAATGGTTTTTTTGTCTGGCAGCTGTGCAATAATAATCGCAATAAACATAAGTACACAGCCCAATCCTTCTTTAATTGTAAGACTCTGACCTAAGATGACCCATCCTGCAAGTACTGAGAATACAGACTCCATACTCAACAAGATAGAAGCCACTGTAGGATTCATACCCTTCTGTCCGATAATCTGTAATGTATAACCAGCTCCACTTGATAATAATCCTGCATAGAGAATAGGTGCACATCCTGCTATGATATTATGCATTGATACATCTTCAAATAGGAACATAGGAATAGTATTTAATAATGCACATGTGAAGAACTGAATACAGCTCATCTTTACACCATCTACTAAAGGTGAATAATGATCAATGACAAGAATATGTAATGCGAATACACAGGCACATGCACATACTAATAAGTCACCTTTACCTAAAGAAAGTGATCCTGTCATACATAATAAATAAAGACCAATCACTGCTAGGACAACAGATATACCAATCTTAGGACCTAACTTCTTCCCTAAAAATAAGCTAAAGAATGGTACAACAATAATATAGAGTGCTGTAATAAATCCCGCTTTACCAACAGTTGTATACTGAATACCAAACTGCTGCAGGGCACTTGCTAGACCTAATACAATACCACAGGCAATTCCACCTGCCCATAATTTCTTATCCTTGAAGTTCATTGTATGATCAAAGAAATAAATAAGTGGTAATAAAACAAGTCCACCTAAATAACTACGTAAGGCAGTAAAAGTAAATGGTCCTACATAATCCATACCAGCACTTTGTGCTACAAAGGCACAGCCCCAGATGAAGGCTGTAAGTAGCAGTAATAAATGATTTTTATAACGCATGATTTCCCTCCTACAAAGGGTATTCTACACGAAATCATCTCTACTTACAAAAGATATTTATCTACGATTACTTTTATTCCATCATGATCATTATCTAATGTGATTTCAGTGGCTAGATTCTTAATTTCTTCTGTTGCATTCCCCATCGCAATTGCTTTACCAGCACTTTGGAATGCTTCAATATCATTTCCACTATCTCCTATCATGATTGTATTTTCAATAGGGATATTTAAGTAAGATGATAAAGATTCAAGTCCTGCACCTTTAGTAATACCTAAAGGTGTGACTTCAATAGCTGTTTCTTCTACCACAGCACAGCTGACTGGAAATACTTCTAGTTTCTTTAAAAGCTGATTCATTGCGTCAACACTTGGATTATATAAACAGAACTTAAGAATCTCATTCTTGTGTTTATTGGCATATTCATAGATATCCTCTACAGCCTCTGCACGGCTTTCAAACATGGATTGATAGATAGCCATATTGTAGTAAGGCATATTCTCTACATCTTTTTGAGAGGCAATAGAATGCGACGAATCGAGTAAATACAGCATCACATCCTCTTTCTTCACAACATCCATCATCTGTGTAAATACATCTGTATCAAATGAATGAACTTCTAGTGGCTTATTGTTTTTAAAATCATAGTTCAAACATCCACTCAGTAATATTCCATAATCACAGAAATCTAATTCACCTTCATAGTCTTTTAATTCTGCCAGCCCTCTTCCTGTACATAAACAGATACTCTGTCCTCTATTACTTGCTTCATATAAAGAAGATGCTGTATTTTTAGAAATAGTCTTATCAGACTTTAGAAGTGTACCATCCATATCGAGGGCCAAAAGATATCTTTCCTTGATCCATCCATAATGCAGACAGGCATTGTAGATACCATCTTTGTCGGCATCAGTAGTCACATAAGTGGCTTTCTTCTTTAATTCATCTATACCATTACCCATCGCAATACTTGTCCACTCTGGAATAAACATAGACAAATCATTCTTTTCATCACCAAATACGACAACATCCTTAATATCACCACCAAGATGTTCCACCATACGTTTAATACCCTTGCTCTTATCTCCTGGTTCTACAAACAAGTATTCCTTATGAAAACGACACCAAGGTAACTTCTTTAAAGACTCTAGTTTCTCTTCTTCACCCTTGAAGCAGGCAATATATACCTTATAGATTTGATCATAATCACGTGGATCTAAACCTTCTACCACTTCTGTCTTCATATAAATATCATGAGTAAACTCATAAAAACGATTATCTGGTGCAAGTCTTCTTGTTTTGTTGTCAGGAGAAAAAGCCCATATCAAACCCTTCTTCTCACATTCATCTATTAAATCAAGACATAATTGATAATCCAATGGTTCTATGCCTTTTAACTGATCATCAATAGTAATTCCATTCCCTCCATCACTGATCATATTATGAAAACCTAATTCATGCATATAATCATGTGCCATGGCATAACTTCTACCTGTCGCAATCGCAATAAAATGACCCTCTGCTTCTAGCTGTTTTAAAGCATATTGTGTTGATTCAGGAATATATTGATCTCCTGGTGTACCTACAGCTAAAGTCCCATCAATATCAAAGAAAAAGTATTTTCTATTCATCATGTACCCCTCACTTTCGAGATACATTATACACGCATGAATATGCATTACTCAATCATCATTGATGCATGTTCTAGAATGAATAGTTAGAGTCTTCACATACCATATGTTCTGGATAAATTTCCATAGCATATGAAGTTGTTCCTGAACGATTTGGATAAAAGCGTCCTCTGACACTTCCTTCAATAGACACAGATTGACCCTTTTCAAAGTGGTCTACAACATACTGCGCTTTCTCATCCCAGATTACACAACGTATATAATCATAACGTGGTCTATCTTCTGTCCCTCCTTTCGTAGTAAGTAAGAAAGAACCTCTTAATATTCCATTTCTAGATTCTTTCACTTCTGGATCAGATGTAATCTGACCTTGTAATTTAACTTCATTCATATTTTTATTCCTCCTTCTATATACTTATTCCCTAAAACAATTAGAAATTACTTAAGATTTTTTAAAAAAAGTTTAATTCCCTACAACCCCTATGGTATATAATGTTTAAAAACGGAGGAGATTATATGGAATTAGAAACAAAAGCAATCCATGAAGGCTGGAAGCCTGGTAATGGAGAACCTAGACAGTTACCAATTTATGAAAGTACTACTTTTAAATATGATTCAAGTGAAGAAATGGGTATGTTATTTGATTTAGAAAAAGACGGTTATTTCTATTCACGCTTACAGAACCCTACTAATGATGCAGTTGCAGCTAAACTTACAAGCATGGAAGGTGGCTATGCTGGTATGTTGACAAGTTCAGGACAGGCAGCTAACTTCTTTGCGATTTTTAATATTTGTGAAGCAGGAGGACATGTTGTTGCTTCTGGTAATATTTATGGAGGTAGTTATAACCTACTTTCAGTGACTATGAAAAAGATGGGTGTTGATGTGACTTTTATTAACCAGGATGCATCTGTAGAAGAAATCAATGCGGCATTTAAAGAAAATACTAAGTGTATGTTTGGAGAAACATTATCTAACCCTACAATGGAAGTATTAGATATTGAAAAGTTTGCATCTATTGCCCATGCACATGGTGTCCCTTTAATTGTGGACAATACATTCGCAACACCTGCAAATTGTCAGCCTATTAAATGGGGTGCAGATATTGTAACTCATTCTACAACTAAATATTTAGATGGGCATGCATCTGGTGTAGGTGGCGCTATCATTGATAGTGGTAACTTTGACTGGATGAGTCATGCAGAAAAATTCCCAGGACTTACAACTCCAGATGATAGTTATCATGGAATCACTTATGCAAAGAGATTTGGTAAAGCAGCTTATATTACTAAAGCCACTGCACAGTTAATGCGTGACTTAGGATCTATTCCTTCACCATTTAATAGTTATTTATTAAATATTGGAATTGAATCATTACCAGCACGTATGCGTGTACATTGTGAAAATGCCTTAAAAGTCGCTACATACTTAAAGAATCATCCAAAAGTAGAATGGATCCACTATCCAGGACTAGAAGATGATAAATATCATGAAGCAGCTAAGAAGTATATGCCTCGTGGTACATGTGGTGTTATGTGCTTTGGTTTAAAGGGTGATAAGAAGGAAGCAGTGACTTTCATGGATCACTTACAGCTTATTAATATTGTCACTCATGTTGCTGATGCAAAGACTTGTATCCTACATCCAGCAAGTCATACACATCGTCAAATGACAGATGAACAATTAAAAGAAGCAGGTGTCGATCCAACACTTATTCGTTTATCTATTGGCTTAGAAAACCCAGATGACTTAATCAAAGATATTGAAGAAGCATTAAAGTATTAAAAAAGACTGTTCAAATGAACAGTCCTGAAAGCAGAATTTATTTCTGCTTTTTTTATGCTTTCCATAAACCATGAAGATTGCAGTAATCATAAGCTGCTACAACTTCATCACCTTCACCAATATAGAATACAGCTTCAGGCTTGTCAGAAGGTGTTAACTGTTTGAACTGAGTACCATTCTTAGTTTCTAATACAATTAATGTAATGTAGTGTGCTTCAGTCATAGGATGTTCTACTGATCCTACAGATACTGTTACTTTATTATCCTCTACTTTCACTACAGGAACATGCTTTTCAACTGCGGCATCAGTTGTATTTGCTGTTAATTCCTTCATAGGTTCACCACAACAAACTACTGGTACACCAGAATCCACAAAATGAGTGATAACGTTACCACAATGTTCACAACAATAAAATTTCATATTCAATTCCTCCTTTATCTACTCCTATCATATCACTTTTAGAATATAACTACTAATGATATGCTTTCTTTTACAATATTTAAAAATTAAATTGTAAAAGCGTTGATTACAAAAGGTTTTTTTAAAGTATCATTTGTGATTTTTTTACAAAATATTCTTGTAAATATTTACAAAAGGCATTATTATGTAAATGGAAATATAAATAGAAGTTTTATATGGAGGTGATACATATGACTAGTGATTTTAGTATTGCTGTCCACGCTCTCGTCTATTTAGGTAAAAACCAAGACCTTATTTCTAGTGATGAACTTGCAAAGCATATTTGCACTCATCCAGTACGTGTAAGACGTGTTATGATCAAATTGAGAGAAGCTGGCCTTATTAAGGCTAAAGCAGGTGTTGATGGAGGATATCGTCTTGATAAAGAAGCAGATAATATTACTTTATCTGAGATTGCGAAATCTGTCTCAAATGATTATATCCATGTGACTTGGCACAATGGAGAAGATGGAAGAGAAGCCATTAAGGACTCTAAAGTAGAACAAGCCATTGATTCTATTTTTGTAGATCTTAATGAAGCGTGTGACAATTTGTTGAAAGACAAGACCATCGAGGACATTATGAATATATCGAAGTAGAAATGGTCTACAATCAAAAGAAGCAGCCTAAATGGCTGCTTTTTTAAAGTCTAGTACTAAATTTAAGATAATACCTCCTACAACCATTCCTGCACCAATCAAACTAATACCAGATATTGTTTCATGGAAGAAGATAAAAGCCCACAGAGGCGCTAAAATGACTTCTAACATACAAATAAGATTGGCTGTAAAAGCTTCTGTACAAGAAATACCTAATGCAAGAAATATACCACCTAAACACATTGGGAAGAAACCATAACCACATACACCAAAGGCATCGGTGATATGGAAGTGAGGAAGTCCTCTAAAGACAATTAAACCTACTGTAAGAGAGAACATATAGGCAAATATTGTCGAAGAGAAAGCTTCAGCCTCTTCTTTGTTGTTGAGGTAGAACTGCATTCCAAAGCAGGCTCCTGATATAATTGCGAGTATATTTCCTAATAGATGCGAGAAGGAAAGAGTATCTGCAAAAAATAGTGCCATACCGATAAAGACAATCGCAATGATCCCCATTTGTCTTTTTGTCGGTAATTTACGTAAATCAATTGATTGATAGATCAATACAAAGATTGTTGATGAGTATTGTAATACAATCGCATTGGCCACTGATGTCAGCTTATTGGCATAGATGAATGTCAAACTCATAAGAAACTGAAAGACCCCTACTGTAACTGTCATTTTATTGAATACCAGTTTCTTATGATGAATAATCATACTAAGAGGTATTGCGACAATAGAACTCATCATTGAGAATCCTAGCCCACTTAAGTGGCTTGCACGTATAAATAAACCTGCAAGTGACCAGCAAAATGCTGTCATAAGCAGGAAGAATACACCTTTTGTACTTATTTTATTTTCCATAATACAGCCACTAATAATGCGATGATTAAAGGAATAAGTACCGGCACAACAACACATAAACCAAATAAAAGCATATTATTCATATAGTTCACGCTCCTTTTCCCCATTATAGCATGCTATAATGAGGAAAACAAAGAGGAGATGATATCATGTGGGTTGTTGAAAGAATTGATGAAAAAGGGTATTATCATCTAGAAAACTTAAAAACAGGTGAAACCATTTTAAAGAGAGATTTAAATGCACATGAGAATGATGTATTAAATGAATGCTTCCATGTTTTACCTGAAGAAACTAAGAAGAGAAAACAAGAAGTGGATGATTTGTTCCACTCTCTATTATAGAGGTGACTACATGTTAATTAATATACAGAATTTATCTTATGCAATTGGTGAGAGACAGTTGTATAAGAACTTGAATATGATTGTAGAGGATACAGATAAGATTGCCTTAGTTGGTGTCAATGGAACAGGTAAGAGTACTTTATTAAAAATGATTGCCCATCATGACAGTCCTGCTATTACTTATAAAAAGGATCTAAAGATTGCATACTTATCTCAGAATCCTGTATTTAGAGATAATGAAACGATTCTTAATGAAGCAAAACATATTCTTAAGGATGTCCCTGAATATTCTATTAAGTCTTCTTTAACACGTTTTGGTTTAGAAGATATGGATCAGGTGATCAGTACGCTATCTGGTGGTCAGAAGAAACGTTTAGCTCTTGCTATCGTATTACTAGAAGAATGTGATTTACTTATTCTAGATGAACCAACAAACCATCTAGATACACCTATGATTGAATATCTAGAAAAATATTTAATAAAACGTTCTAAAGGTTTACTTATGGTCACTCATGATCGTTACTTCCTAGAACGTATTACTAATAAGATTTATGAATTAGATAGAGGTGAGATTTTCCCTTATGTAGCCAATTATTCACACTTCCTAGAATTAAAGGCAGAAAGAGAAAACAATGCCTTACAGGCACAAAGAAAAAGAAACCTCTTCTTAAAGAAAGAACTAGAATGGGTCAGAGCAGGTGTTCAGGCACGTTCTACTAAGAGTAAAGACCGTTTACAGCGTTTTGAAGAATTATCTTCTATTGAACAGATTCAAGAAAAAGGAACTGTTGAATTAATAGATACTACAAGTCGTTTAGGTAAAAAGACTATTGAGTTAGTGAATGTATCTAAGAGTTATCCTGATAAGATGATGTTTAAGCCATTTTCTTATTTATTTAAGAGATTTGACCGTATTGGTATATTAGGACAAAATGGCTGTGGTAAGACAACACTCCTTAATATGATTGCAGGTATTATCACTGATTATGATGGAGAGATTATTATTGGAGATACAATCCGTATGGCCTATTTCCAGCAACATTTCCATTATGATGATCCTACAATGAGAGTGATTGATTATATTAGAGAAACAAGTGATAATCTAGAAACAAGTGAAGGAACACTTAGTGCTCGTAATATGTGTGAACGTTTTTTATTTGATGACCATGCCCAGTATACACAAATTGGTAAGTTATCTGGTGGTGAACAAAGAAGACTCTACTTATTAAAGGTATTAATGGGTGCACCTAATGTATTACTATTAGATGAACCGACGAATGACTTAGATATTGAAACATTGAATGTATTAGAAGATTATCTAGATACATTTAAAGGTATTGTGATTACTGTATCCCATGACCGTTATTTCCTAGATCGTATTGTAGATGGTTTATTTGTCTTTAAGAATCAGGAAATTCATTATGTGAATGGTGGCTATAGTGCTTCTATTGATATCACTAATACTAAGAAAGAAACAGAATCTCAGAAAGAAGATTATCGTAAACAAGCTAAAGAAAATAGAAAAAGAAGATTAACTTTCAGTGAAAAGAAAGAACTAGAAGGCATGGACGATCTTCTTATGAATCTAGAAACACGTTTAAGTGAGATTGATGAAGAAATGGGTTCTACCCTGGACTTTGAAAAGCTTGATGAATTAAGTAAAGAACGTGATGAAGTTGAAAAGACTTTAGAAGAAAAGAATGAACGTTATCTAGAACTATTAGAAATAGAAGAAAGCTAATGAAAAGAGGAACCCATTTAGATTCCTCTTTTGCTATATAAGGAGAAGCATTAGACTCATTTGAATAATTTATCAAACCCATCGTATTGATATTGAGTTCTTTTTATTATTAGACTTTTTATGGGTTCAACATTTTGTTAGAAATTTTCATTTCTCACTGAATATAAGATCGAATCTTACTATAATTGCCGTATTACTTATTTACTTTTCGGTTCATTAGACTAGGAAGTCAAGTAACATGTCTTATATTTAATGTTTTATCTTCTGTCTTCTCTTTTCGTTTATATCATACATTATCGCTCACACAAATGCAAGCGTTTACACGCATTTTCATAAATTGAAAATACAGTGATGAATAGATGCTTTTTCACAAATATAATTGACGTTAGTATACGTATACTATACAACAGCGGTAGAAGTACCCCAAGTGAGCCTACTTGCGCAAAAACTCTTTGTCTATCGACAAGGAGGTTTTGTTTCCAACTGAAAAAGCTATGGCTTTTACATCACCATAGCTTTTCCTGCTGGATACTAGGATTACATCTTTTGGATTCAATTTCCAGCGTTAATAGCGTTAATAGATAAATAGAAAACCTTTTCACAGCCTTCTGATATATAGATTAACGTACCTTATTATTATATTCAGGAGCTATCTCCCGTTTTCCACCTTTCTTATAAACCATATTATTAATAAAGCATATAAATCATTATTAGTGGATAAATACGTTTTTCCTAATTTAATTGAGTATCCTCAACGGATACTCAGTCACAGTATCCCATGGGAATCTCTCCTTTCTGACCAAGTTCTTTGAGATGAATGTATATGTTAAGGAGCTTTTCCTCCTCTCTTTCTGACTTAATTATAGCCTAATAATTGCAGTTGTGCAAGCGTTTACATTCTATTTTTATATAATGAAAATACTTGTTTTATAACAATCTTTTCACTATAATGACATTAGTTATATGACTGACGGAAGTGGAATTGACCACAGGGAGTATAATAAATCAAATGAAGAAGCCGACCGTCTGGGCAAAGAAGCCTGGAGTATGTGTCGGCTTCTTTTTTTGGAGGAATCTATGAAAGAATTAGAATTAAAGTATGGCTGTAACCCTAATCAGAAACCTGCTAAGGTATTTATGGAAGAAGGAGAACTTCCTTTTACTGTCTTAAATGGTAAACCTGGTTATATCAACTTATTAGATGCTTTTAATAGCTGGCAGTTAGTGAAGGAATTAAAGGAAGCAACTCATATGAGCTGTGCTGCAAGTTTTAAGCATGTATCTCCTGCTGGTGTAGCTATTGGGACACCTTTAACTGAAGTAGAAAGACAGATGTATTTTGTAAAGGAAAGTGCCGAAGTGTTAAGTCCTATCGCAAATGCCTATATTAAAGCAAGAGGTAGTGACCGTATGAGTTCATATGGTGATTTCTGTGCTCTTTCTGATGTATGTGATGAAGTGACTGCAAAGCTTATTAATCGTGAAGTCAGTGATGGTATTATTGCCCCTGGTTATACAAAAGAAGCATTAGAAATACTTAAGAAGAAAAGAAGAGGCACTTATTGTGTATTACAGATGGATCCTCACTATGTACCTAATCCAGTAGAAATTAAGCAAGTATTTGGTATTACATTCCAGCAAGGTAGAAATAACTGTGTGATTAATGAAGAAATGTTTAAGGATGTTGTATCTAAAAATAAAGATATCCCTGAACATGCGTTACATGACTTAATCCTTTCTATGATTACATTAAAATATACACAGTCTAATTCCGTATGTTATGTCAAGAATGGTCAGGCTATTGGTATTGGAGCTGGTCAGCAGTCTCGTATTCATTGTACAAGACTTGCTGGTAATAAGGCAGATGTATGGTTCTTACGTCAGCATCCTAAGGTATTAAGTTTACAGTTTGCTGATGGTTTAAAACGTGCTGAAAAGGATAATACAATTGATGCATATGTATCAGATGATTATGAAGATGTGCTAGGTGATGATGTATGGCAGAACTATTTCAAAGTAAAGCCAGAAGTATTCACTAGAGAAGAAAAGAAAGAATGGTTAAAGAAGAATACAGATGTCGTACTAGGTAGTGATGCATTCTTCCCATTTGGAGATAATATTGAACGTGCTCATAAAAGTGGTGTGAAGTATGTAGGTGAACCAGGTGGTTCTATCCGTGATGATCATGTTATCGATACTTGTGATAAGTATGATATGGTACTCGCATTTACTCATCAAAGATTATTCCATCATTAATCCCCTACTTTTGTTGTAACTGTGTTATAATGCACTTTATGAAAATTAATGAGAATGTAAAAATTAAAGAACTCACTACAATGCGCCTAGGCGGTCTAGCGCGTTATGTGATTGAATTAGAGACCGTAGAAGATGCAGAAAAAGCTTACTTATTTGCGAAAGAACGTCAATTACCTGTATTTATTCTAGGTACAGGAAGTAATGTAATTGGAAAAGATGAAGGTTTCAAGGGGGTTATTCTTTTAAACCGTATTAAAGGTATACGTTTTATTGATGAATTGACGATTGACGCAATGGGTGGAGAACTACTTGATGATTTAGTTGCTTTTACTACAAAAAAGAATTTATCTGGTATTGAAGCATTAAGTGCTATTCCTGGTACTGTCGGTGCTGCACCTGTCCAAAATGTAGGTGCTTATGGTCAGGAAATAGAACAGGTATTAGAGTCTGTGCATGCTTATGATTTAAAGGAAGAGAAGTATGTCACTATTAAGAAAGAAGATATGAATCTAGGTTATAGACAAAGCATCTTTAATCAGGGTAAAGATGCTGGACGTTATTTGATTATCTCTATAAGAATTCATTTAAGTCATGATAGACTTACTCCTCCTTTCTATACTTCTTTACAAAGTTATGTAGAAGAACATCAGATTACTGATTTTTCTCCTAAATCTATTAGAGAGATGGTTACTGAAATACGTTGGTCTAAGTTACCTAAACCAGAAGAAATGGCAAGTTCTGGATCATTCTTTAAGAATGTATATTTAGATGATCAGGAAGCAGAACGTTTAAGAAGTATGAATGTTCCTGTCTGGGAAGGTAATAAAGTCCCTTCTGGATGGTTAATAGACCATGCTGGATTAAAGGGTAAATCATTTTATGGTATGCGTGTATCAGAAAAAGCTGCACTGATCTTAATTAATGAAAGTGCACAAAGCTATGCTCACTTAAAACAGGCAAGAGAAGAAATTGTTTCTATTATTGAAAAGAAATATGGTCTAACTCTAAAACAGGAACCTGTTGAACTGGAATAAGATTTATTCCAGTTTTTTTGTGTTCTTTCTTATGATATAATTAGTTAGATTAGGAGGAATTGCTATGTTATTTATCACTGACAATGAATTTGAACGTGTTGTATCTAGAGCACGTAACCGTGATATTGCACGAGAATATTATCGAAGAGATTATGTTGTAAATGTTTCTATCACTATAGATAATCGTGGTTATTATCATATATCTGGTAAAGTTATGATTAATGGTAATATCTATCTTCCCCGTGTTCTTGTGAATCCCAATTCTAAAATAGTATCAACAGACTGTAATTGTATATATGCTGATGAATATACAGCCTGTGGACATATAGGAGCCCTTATTTTAAAGGTTCAGGAGTTATCTCCCAATACATTCCCTTATCGTTATGCTGTTGATTTAGAAAAGCGTGCACAGGAAGAAAAGAAAAGTGCTATGAGAGAACGTCTTTTATGGGAACAGCAGATGGCTGAATTTAGAAGAATGGAAAGAGAAAAGGAAACCAATGCATTGACTGATTATATTAAGAATCAGTTAGTCAATCAGTTTACACCTGCAAGTTCTAAACCCGTTCATTTAAAGCTGCTTCGTGCAGATGGATGGAATTTTAATATCACATTTAAGGTAGGACGTGAAAGAGATTATATTGTAAAGAGTATTCCTAACTTTGTATCACAAATGCAAAATAATGAATATCATGCTTATGGAAAGACTTTATCTTTTGTTCATAATCCTGATATTCTAGATGAACCATCTAAAAAGATTTACCAATTCATTCTGAGATTCTATCATTCTCATCTTGCTAATAATAATACGTTATTTATTGACAATGAGAATATTGATGCTTTATGGGAGTTACTTACAACTATTCCTGCATCTTTACATGCTTTTAAATGTATAGAGGGTGAATTACATCCTATGGTATCAGTGACTAAAGATAAACATGATACAATTCTAGAACTAGAAACAAATATAGCACCTTATTTTTCTGGAAAAAAATGTTTATATCAATATACACCTTCAGAATTCTCTATCACTCGTTATCCTTTCGATAAACAGGGTGTTACTATTGAGTTATTGAATCGTTTTGATACATTACAGCGTCTTTATGTAGCGCATGAACAGTTAGAAAACTTTACTCGTTATATTATTTCTCCTACAAAGAAATATATTGAGTATGTAGGTTTAGAGGATACAATCCAAGAAGAATCACATCTAGAAATCTATGCAGATGTAGATGAAGATGAATATGCTTTAGTTAGCCTAATTGGAACATATGAGGATGGAACACATGATCTTCTTAAAGAAGATGTACCTCATTCTTTAAAAGCAGATCTCATTATTAGTTTCTTAGAGAAATATAATCCTGATGATATGTCAGGACCTATGCGTTTTGATACACATCGCGATGAAACAATAGATATGATTCATGATGGTTTAGGACATCTTAATAAGATGACAGATGTTTATGTATCTGATTCTTTACAAGCGATTGGTTCTAAGAAGTCTATGAACTTATCTGTTGGTATTAAGGTCTCTCATAATCTATTAGAAATGGACTTAGATTCTTTAGATGTGCCTAAAGAAGAATTAGCTAATATTATTGCAAGTCATAGGAAAAAGAAACGTTATCATCGTTTAAAGAATGGTCAGTTATTATATATTGATACACATGAATTAGATGAGTTAGGTAATATGATGGATCAGTATCATATTCTACCTAAAGATATTTCTGAAGATGGTACAATTGATTTAAATCTAAATAGAGCACATCAAATGGACTTAGCAACACAGGACTTCCAGTATGTACAGGTCAATCGTGAAGAATCATTTAAGGATGTATTGGATCATTTAAAGAACTATACACATCATAAACATGCATTAAATGAACGCTATGATGCCATCTTAAGAGATTATCAGAAAGAAGGTTTCCAATGGCTTTCTACTATGAATGATCTACATTTTGGTGGTATTCTTGCAGATGATATGGGTTTAGGTAAAACAATCCAGATTATGAGTTTATTAGAAAGTAATGAACATCACTTTTCTATTATCATTTGTCCTGCTTCATTGATTTTAAACTGGTTGGATGAGTTTAATAAGTTCTCTTCTCATTTAAAGGTGACTTGTGTAATGGGAAGTGCAAAGGAACGTAAAGAGATTATTAAAAACTATAAGCAGTTTGATGTGATGATTACTTCTTATGATTATATTCGTAAGGATTATGAACAATATAAGGATATTGTATTTGATTTTATTGTTTTAGATGAAGCACAGTATATTAAGAATCAGAAGACTAAGAATGCGATTGCAGTTAAATCATTAGAAGGTAAACAACGCTATGCATTAACTGGTACACCTATTGAAAACTCACTTGCTGAATTGTGGTCCATCTTTGATTTCTTAAATAAAGACTATTTATATAACTATCGTTATTTTAAATCTCATTATGAAGCACCTATTGTAAAGGATCATGATGAAGAGGTTCAGACACAATTGCAGAAGATGATTTCACCTTTTGTATTAAGACGTACGAAAAATGAAGTATTAAAAGATTTACCTGATAAGATTGAAAATACTGTACTTGTAGACTTCAGTGAAGATGAAAAGAAGCTCTATTTAGCTCATTTAGCACAGGCTAATCAGTTGTTAAAGACTTTAGATGGTTCTAAGGACCGTATTCAGATTCTTGCGATGTTGACAAAGTTAAGACAGATCTGTTGTGAACCTCGTATTGTCTTTGATGATGTAAAACATATGTCTTCTAAAATGGAAGCATGTTTAAATATTATTCAGACATATAAAGATAATAACAAGAAGATTATTGTATTCTCATCATTTAAGAGCTTATTGAATCTTCTTGCTAAAGAATTAGATAAGAGTAAGACATCTTATTATATGTTGACTGGTGATACTGATAAAGCAGATCGTAAAGGTTTAGTAGATGCTTATCAGAATGATGATACAACAGTCTTCTTAATTAGTTTAAAAGCAGGAGGTACTGGTTTAAACCTCACTGCAGCAGAAGGTGTTATTCACTTTGACCCTTGGTGGAATATGTCTGCACAGAACCAGGCAACAGATAGAGCATATCGTATTGGACAGAAGAATAAAGTATTTGTATATAAGTTGATTATGGCTGATTCTATTGAAGAAAAGATTCAGACATTACAGGCAGCTAAGAAGGATTTAGCTGATCGTTTTGTGGAAGGTAACAGTGGTTCTATTACGACTATGAGTGGTGAAGAAATCATGAGTTTATTTAGTGAGGATTAACATGAAGAAGATGACTATGGCCGATATTGCAAAAGTTGCAGGTGTGTCTAAAACAACTGTTTCTCGTTATTTTAATGGCGGCTATGTAAAAGAAGAAACACGGCAGAAGATAGAGAAGATTGTAAAAGAATACGATTATGAACCTAATGTGCTTGCTGCAAATTTAAAAGCCAACAAGACACATACTGTGGGTATTGTATGCCCTACTCTTACTTCATATGCTTCTAGTCGTATGATGATGAATATTGATCAGTTCTTAAAGAAGCATCATTATACGACAATCATCATTAATACTAATCATGATGAGCTCGATGAAATCAAGTCCATTACTAAACTTATACAATTAAGAGTGGATGGTATTATTCTCCTTGCCACTTCTATCACAATGGCACATAGAGATATTGCCTCTAAGAGTTCTGTTCCTATTGTCTTTATGGCTCAGGCTTATGATGATGGTGTGAGTGTTATTAACAATGATTATGAAGCAGGCTATAAGATAGGTGAGTATATTTATTCTAATGGTCATAAGAATGTTGTATATGCAGGAGTAAACCGAAAAGATGTAGCTGTAGGAGTGATTCGTAGACAGGGTGTTTATGATGGATTACAGGATGTACATCCTCATTTTCTAGAAACAGACTTCTCTGCTGAAAAGACAATGGATAAACTTAATGATTATTTAAAGAATCATACATGCCCTACTGCCATTATCTGTGCAACAGATACAATTGCGATGGGATGTATGAAGGTTCTAAAAGATCACGGTTTACGTATTCCTGAGGATGTTTCAGTGACTGGATTTGGTGGTTATTGGACTTCTACTGTAATGTCCCCAGCTCTTACAACTATTAAGTTCCATTATGCTCATGCTGGTCAGATGGCTGGACAGATTATTCTTGATATGATTGAAGAAAAAGAGGTCGAACGTGCTACACTTATTGACTTCACATTTATAGAAGGAGAAAGCGTCAGAAGTATCTGATGCTTTTTTTGAAAAAAAATATGGTATCGGTTTCATATTTTTGTTGACAAGTGTTTACACTTAATATATGATACAGATGTGGAATCGGTAACACACCGATAAAGGAGGAAATTTCAATGGACTACAATAAAGTCGCAAAAGAAGTCATCTCCCATGTTGGCGGACCTAAGAACATCAAAAAGGCATTTCATTGTGCTACACGTTTAAGATTGATGTTGAAGGATCCATCATTGGCAGATGAAAAAGCTTTAGAATCTGTAGATGGAGTTAAGGGAACATTCCTTGTCCAGGAACAGTTCCAGATCATCTTCGGAAGTGGTACTGTGAACCTTGTCACAGATGAAGTATTAAAAGAATTAGGTATGGACTCTCAAGATCAGGCTGATGAAGAGATTGTAGAAAAGAAGGGAAATCTAATCAGCCGTGCTGTTAAGACATTAAGTGATATCTTCGTACCTATTGTTCCAGCCATCGTTGCTGGTGGTTTATTGATGGGGATCAATAACGTATTAACTGCACAGGGATTATTCTTTGCGAATAAGAGTTTGATTGAAGCTTATCCAATGTGGAAAGACTTTGCGACAATCATTAACTTATTCTCTAATGCAGCATTCACATTCCTTCCAATTCTTGTTGGATTTAGTGCTACTAAGAAATTTGGTGGTAACCCATATCTTGGTGCTGTCATGGGTATGATCATGGTACACCCTGATTTATTAAACTGTTACAACTATGGTAAAGTAGCAACACCTTTCTGGAACCTATTTGGTTTAAAGGTTGCTGCAGTAGGTTATCAAGGAACAGTTCTTCCTATCTTATTTGTATCTTGGTTAATTGCAAAGTTAGAAACTAAGTTACATAAGATTACACCTTCTTGGTTAGATAACTTAACGACACCTTTATTATCCGTATTAATTACTGGATTTATTACATTCTTAGCTGTTGGTCCTGTATTAAGAGAAGCAGGTAATGTACTTGCAGATGGATTACAGTGGTTATATTTCTCATTAGGCCCTGTTGGTGGAGCAATCTTTGGTTTCTTATATGCACCTATCGTTATTACTGGTATGCACCAGAGCTTTATCGCAATCGAAACACAGTTGCTTGCAAGTGCAGCACATAGAACATTCATCTTCCCTATCGCAGCAATGAGTAACGTTGCTCAGGGTGCTGCAGTATTAGCTGTATTCTTCTTATCTAAAGATCCTAAACAGAAATCACTATGTAGTGCATCTGGTATTTCAGCATTACTTGGTATTACTGAACCTGCAATGTTCGGTGTTAACTTAAAACTTAAATATCCATTCATTGGTGCTATCTGTGGTTCTGCTGTTGGTTCAGCTTGGATTGCAGGCACTAAGACTCTTGCAAGTGCTGTAGGTACTGCTGGTATTCCTGGTTTCCTTTCTATTCCACCAGAAAGCTGGGGTAACTATGGTATTGGTATGGTTCTTGCAATCGTAGTGGCATTCATTGTTACTTGTATCCTGCACAAAAGAAATGTAGAAGGTAAAACTCCTGCTAAAAACGAAAACTTTGCTGCACCTATGAAAGGTACAGTCGCTTCTATTACCGAATGTCCCGATCCAACATTCGCTTCTAAAGCTATGGGTGATGGTTTCGTCGTATTCCCAGAAGATGGTAAGTTTTATGCACCAGCGAATGCTGAAGTGACTATGACTTTCCCTACTAAGCATGCATTTGGTTTAATGACAAATGATGGTACAGAAATTCTTGTACATATTGGTTTAGATACTGTTGAATTAAATGGTGAACCTTTCACTATGCACGTTAAAAAAGGTGACAAAGTAAAGAAAGGTCAGTTACTCGTTGATGTTGATTTAAAGGCTATTGAAGCAGCTGGTAAAGAAACTGCGACTGCAGTAATTATTACAAATGGCAAAGCAGTGAACTTAATTAAGAGTGGTGCTGTTGATGCTAAAACAGATGTTGTAGAAATAGCGAATCCAGTTGTAGAAGTTAAGGCTGCATAAGGAGATTCTTATGAAGGAAATGTACAAACTAAAATATCATCTAGAACCTATATCTGGATGGATGAATGATCCTAATGGTCTTGTAGAAAAAGATGGAGTATATCACATCTATTATCAGTATTCTTACGAACCTGAAGGTGGATTAAAGTATTGGAAACAATTCACCACTAAAGATTTCCTTCACTATCAGGATGAGGGGATTGCCCTCTCTCCTGATCATCCTCATGATCAGGGTGGTGCTTATTCTGGGTGCTGCTTCAATGATCATGGATTATTACGTTATTTCTATACTGGTAATGTAAAGCTGCCTGGTGATTATGATTATATCAATGCAGGTAGAGAACATAATGTGATGAAGGTTGATTCACAGGATGGGCTTGTATTAGATCATAAGGAAGTTGTGCTTTACAACAAGGATTATCCTCAAAACATGTCTTGTCATGTAAGAGATCCCTACGTTTATGAAAATGATGGTATGTATTATATGGTTCTAGGAGCAAGAACCCTTGATTCACATGGTTGTGTGATTTTATATTCATCAAAAGATTTAAAGAAATGGGATTACATGAAAACTGTTGACTACCATAAACCTTTTGGTTATATGTGGGAATGTCCGAATTATTTAAGTTTTGAAAAGAAGAAGTTCTTATTCTGTTGTCCTCAGGGACTAGAAAGCCATAACTATGATTATGAAGCTATTTATCAAAATGGATACTTTCCACTTACAGCAGATTTAGAGAAGGATTGCGTTTTAGAGGACTTTATCGAGTTTGATCATGGGTTTGATATCTATGCCCAGCAGTTCTTCAAAGATGAAAAAGGTCGTATGATCATGGCAGGTTGGATGGGGCTTCCTGATATTGATTATACAAATCCTACCATAGAAGAAGGACGTCAACATGCCTTCACTCTCTTTAGAGAGATTACTGAGCATGAAGGTAGACTCTATCAGTTTCCTATTGAAGAATATAAGTCTTTAAGAGAAGAGAAGAAAGAAGTACATGGAACATCTCTTACAATGAATACGTCTTGCTTTGAATGTCATATAACTGACCTCCCTCAGTCATTCAAACTTCATTTAAGAGGTGTAAATATGAATTATGAAGATGGTCTTCTCACTATCGATATGAATAAAAGCGGTTCAGGTCGTGGTGTGAAACACATTAAAATTCCTGAAATGAATAATATGACTTTGTTTAGCGACACATCTTCCTTAGAGTTATTCATCAATGATGGTGCTTATGCCTTTACTACACGCATTTACAACAATTCAGATACTATTGAAATTATAAGTAATAAAAAAATTGATATGACTGCTTATCAATTAAAAGCTATTGACTAAGAACCTGCCAAATAGGCAGGTTCTTTTCTTTTTAGCACTTCGCAAAAGAAAGTGCTAATTTTTAGCACTCAAGTGTTGACTTTGCTAAAAGAGTGACTATAATAGTAGTTGTAATCGATAGAGAGGTTACTAAGAAATAAGAAAATCGTTGAGAGAGGCGAACAAATATGAAATATTATCCAAATTTTAGTGATGTGTTTGATGATTTATTTGATTCAGGAGTCAATACTACAAAAGCAAATACAATGTTATGTGATATTCGTGAAACTGAAAATACTTATGAAATGAATATTGCTCTTCCTGGATATAAGAAAGAAGATATTGCTTTGGAACTTAAGAATGGCTACTTAAAAGTATCAGCATCTGCTAAAAAAGAAGAAACAGCAGGACGTATTGTAAGACGTGAAAGATATAGTGGTAACTGTTCTAGAAGCTTCTATGTAGGTGAAGAATTTACCGAAGAAGATATCAAAGCTAAGTTTGATAATGGTGAATTAATGATTTCAGTTCCTAAGGAAGCTCCAAAGAGAGTAGAAAAGAAATCAATTACAATCTACTAATAACACGAGACGAAGAATCCCATGTTTAAATTTGATAAAGGAGATGTTATTTATGAGATTTTTACCTGGTTTCTATGATGTGTTTGATGATATGTTTGATGATGGCTGGATGAGTCCATCAACTAATGCAATGCAGTGTGATATTAAGGAAGTAGACAACAACTATGAAATGAATATTGCTCTTCCTGGATATAAGAAAGAAGATATTTCTCTAGACTTGACTGATGGTTATTTAACAGTTTCTGCTAATACTAATCAGAATAAGGAAGAAAAAGATAAGAACGGTAAGGTTATCAGAAGTGAACGTTATACAGGAAGCTGTTCAAGAAAGTTCTATGTTGGTGAGGGTTATAAAGAAGAAGACTTCACTGCTAAGTTTGAGAATGGTGAATTAATGATCACTTTCCCTAAGACTGAACCTGAAAAGATTGAAGAAAAGAAACCTATTATGATTGAATAGGCATTTGAAAAGGAAGTACGAGCTTCCTTTTTTTATACTGTTCGCATGTAATTATAGACCTGTTTCTTAAAACTCTCCCAGCTCATTGACCCAAACTGCCCTTCTATCATTGGTCTAGGACATTCTTTTCCTGACCAATCATGATGCATACGGAGTTGATCTACACTGAGGTTATATTGTTTTAATAATGCAGCTGCTAGTTTGGCTGCATTTTTTTCTGCCATATATAAATGGCCATCTGAATTGACACATATTTCTATCGCAATAGACGCACCATTACCTGGCATGACACCATCTCCAGCATGTCCTGCCTGCTGGTTAAGTGGTAATGATTGGTAGATACAATGATTATCCACTGTATAATGCCAGGAAGCAGAACGTACATTACCTGTATATTGAAGTTTAGCATGACTCAAAGCATCGGCTCCTTTACTTGTATTATCTGTTGTATGGATTGTAATATACAGCGGTCTCATAGCGTAATGTGTACGATGGCTACTTGCTTCAGGAATCATATAATCTTTGTAGAGTGGTATACCTGTCGTATTCTCTATAGAATTATTGACATCTATACTCACATATTGAGAAGAGACCCACCCCTTCCCTTCTATATACATATAGCGTCCTGCTTCTTTTGTGACATGATAACTTCCTGCAGGAGCAGTATTAGAAGTGGCATAGTAAGAGAATGGTGCACTATACAGCGTCTTAGAAGTACTAAATGTAATTGTATTAGAGATTGTAAGAGGATGTACACCCACATAACTCTTATGACTATATTTCTTACCATCTAGCCCTGTATAAGTCAGTCCATCAAAACTACTACATTCTATTGGTCTAGATAAGAGATGGTTACTTATTAATATATGATCACTTTTAATAATGACTTGTGTTGGTGTATAGCTAGGAAAACTAATAATAAGTAATACTACAACCAATATATTCTTCAGTATTCTCTTCTGTTTTATTGTCAGCTTTTGATGTTTCATAAGTTTATCCTTCTTCCATTGCATTGTCATTATAATACTATTACAAGATTATGAATAATTTTTTAACTTCACCAACCCATTAACATACTGTAATTTCCATTGATCCAAAAATGAAAACGCTTATTTTTTCACAAGACCTTTATAAGCCTAAAAATCGCTATTTTAAGCCCTTTTTATACTATTTTTTACATGCTGTTTTCTTGAGTTTCATTGACTTTAAAAGCATGGTGTCATATAATTTTGACAGGTGATAACCCTCACCTTGAATCAACAGTCATTTAGTAATGAAAGGAGTAAAAAAATGATTTATTCAAAAGAAGTTGAAGAAATGTATTGCGTTAAACAGGGCGGCAATCATGGTTGTGCCCCAATTCCTGAAGAAGGCAAATGGGTTTATTCTAAAGAAATCAAGGATATTTCTGCTTACACTCATGGTATCGGATGGTGTGCTCCACAGCAGGGTGCTTGTAAACTTTCTTTAAATGTTAAGGAAGGTATCATTGAAGAAGCACTTATCGAAACTATCGGATGTTCAGGTATGACTCATTCTGCAGCTATGGCAGCTGAAGCTTTAGTTGGTAGAACTTTACTTGAAGCATTAAACACTGACTTAGTTTGTGATGCTATCAATACTGCAATGAGAGAATTATTCTTACAGATCGTTTATGGACGTTCTCAGTCTGCTTTCTCAGAAGGTGGTTTAGTAGTAGGTGCTGGTCTTGAAGACTTAGGTAAAGGTTTAAGATCAATGGTAGGTACATCTTATGCTACTAAGAAGAAAGGTCCTCGTTACCTCGAATTAACTGAAGGTTACATTACTAGAGTTGCTTTAGATAATGATGACCAGATCATCGGTTACGAATTCGTAAATCTTGGAAGAATGATGGACATGATCAAAGCTGGAGAAGATGCTAATGAAGCTGTTAAGAAGGCAACAGGTTCTTATGGACGTTTTGCTGATGCTGCTAAGTACATCGATCCAAGAAAGGAATAATTAGGAGGTAGAACAATGGCTATTACATTTGAAGGTTATGAAAGAAGAATCAACCAGATCAATAAAACTTTAAACGAATATGGTATCAAAGATATCGAAGAAGCTAAGAAGATCTGTGATGATAAAGGTATTGATGTTTATAACATCGTTAAATCTACTCAGCCTATCTGCTTCGAAAATGCTTGCTGGGCTTACACTGTAGGTGCTGCAATCGCAATCAAGAAAGGTGATGTTAAGGCTGCTGATGCTGCTAAGACAATCGGTATTGGTTTACAGTCATTCTGTATTCCTGGATCAGTTGCTGATGACCGTAAAGTAGGTTTAGGTCATGGTAACTTAGGTTCAAGACTTCTTGATGAAGAAACTCAGTGTTTCGCTTTCTTAGCTGGTCATGAATCATTCGCAGCTGCTGAAGGTGCAATCAAGATCGCATTAAACGCTAACAAAGTTCGTAAGCATCCTTTAAGAGTTATCTTAAATGGTTTAGGTAAAGATGCTGCTAAGATCATCTCAAGAATCAATGGTTTCACATATGTTGAAACTCAGTTCGATTATTTCACAGGTGAGGTTAAAGAATTATCTAGAACTGCTTATTCAGATGGTGACAGAGCTAAGGTTAACTGCTATGGTGCAGATGACGTACGTGAAGGTGTAGCTATCATGCATAAGGAAGGTGTAGATGTATCAATCACTGGTAACTCTACTAACCCAACTCGTTTCCAGCATCCAGTTGCAGGTACATATAAGAAAGAATGTATCGAACAGGGTAAGAAATACTTCTCAGTTGCTTCAGGAGGAGGAACTGGTCGTACATTACATCCAGATAACATGGCTGCAGGACCAGCTTCATATGGTATGACTGATACTATGGGTCGTATGCATAGTGATGCTCAGTTCGCAGGTTCTTCATCAGTACCAGCTCACGTTGAAATGATGGGCTTAATCGGTATGGGTAACAACCCAATGGTAGGTGCTACTGTTGCAGTTGCAGTTGCTATTGAAGAAGCTAGCAAATAATTAATTCAACACTTAAAGTCCTGATTTATTCAGGGCTTTTTCTTTACTACAATGAATACAAAAAGAAGCAATAAGAACGCTGAATCCTGGAACTGAATAAAAAAGATATTCTTATTAATAGTTTTATGGGATATTAATGCAGGGACAAAGATCAACTTATTAAAGAATCAGGTAATATAGCCTAATATCTTGCCAAAGCAGCCACTGCATTAGATATTATTCTTGAGGGTAATCTTAATACACTACACAAACGATATCCTGATGGATTTAATACAGGTGCTTTTTTCAACAGACAAAGAGAGGATTGATTCTATTACAGAGTCAATCCGATTTCTTTAGATTTCATAATCAATGACACTAACTTTCTTCATCTTAGATCTTTCATTAAAGCTTTCATTTGAGTTAGAATATTAACTTCCAAAAAAAAACGCATATGATCTGGATCATTATCAATTTCCTAGTAAAAAAAGATAAGATCACCTGCTTTTCTATCTTTCCACTTTCCTTGATTCTTATCGTTGTTTGTATTCGTTTGAATAAATGCTATACTATGAGCAAGGAGAATTGATTGTTATGAAACCAATTAAAGATATTGATTCAGATAATAATAATGTTAGTCTTCCTGAAACAATCGAAAATAAGTTAAATGAAGCAGAAATAGATTATGAAGAAGGAAGAAATCATACTGAAGAAGAAATATGGGGAATGTTTAGTAAAAAGTATGGATTTGAGTTATAAAATATTATCTTAACTCTATGAAAAGGAAACAGTGCACAAAAAGAGGATTGAATCTGTACTTACAGAGTCAATCCTCTTTCTTTTAATTCCAATAATCTAAGTAATCATATTCAGTATAACTACTAATAGATGCAAATTTCTGATATGTATCTCTATCCATAACAGCATATTTACTTGTTTTATTCTCTGTCTTAGTCACAAGAACATTTGTATCTCTAGAAAGTCTATAGAAACGATACGTATTTCCTTTTAATACAACACTGTAAGCAGGTGAACCATAACGAGCTTTGCTTTCATCATACTTAGTAACACCTTCTGGTAACTGATCAATAAATTCTAAACTATTAATCTTAGAAGAAACAGAAGTAGACTTATATAAAGAATAAGCTGTCTTCTTTTCACCACTTACATCAGCCTTTAATAAATATGCATTAGAACTAGGGAATACAAATACAGCCATTACACCAATAAACAAACATACAATAATACCTGTAATTATCTTTTTCTTAGAATTCATTTTGTTTTCCTCCTCTTATATTATATCAAGAAGGTAAATCTCTCTTCTACTACATGTATATTATTAGTTAATAATTTTTTTGTTATAGATATAAATAATAGTGAACTCATATATATTGTGTGTAAATACTCAAAACCCCTTCGTCAGAAGGGATTATAAGAACTTATCTAATTCAGTTTTTACCTGTTCATTGATTTTATTAGTAGGATGATCAATTCTATGACCTCTCATGATAACAGATTCAATATGTCTTAATGCCAGTAAATCATCTAATGGATTATCCTTTGTGGCAATCATATCAGCTGACTTACCTACTTCAATAGAACCTGTCTCATCATCAATATCAGCCATTCTAGCCGCCTGTAATGTCGCACAATAAATTGCATATGCATTACTTACACCAACATACTTATGGAAGTAATATAGTTCTCTCCAGAAGTCATATTGTGTAATCCAAGGACATCCTACATCATTCCCTAATACAATAGGAATATCATTTTCTAATGCCTGTTTCGCACATTCTATAATTCCATCAAATACGACTTTACCATTGAATTGTTCTACTTCTGATGCGTCAGTAATAGAACGATCAAATAAAGCATATGGTAAGGCTGGTGATAATGTAGTACATAGGAATGCATGATTTTCTTTAAATAACTTTATCATATGATCATCGAGTTTTGCCCCATGCTCAATCGAATCTACACCATTTTCTAAAGCCACTCTGACACCATCAGATGATTCTACATGAGCAGCAACTTTAAAGCCTAATTCATGTGCTTTATCACAAACCGCTTTAACCATTTCAGGAGCCATCTTTAATTCTCCAGGAACACCCTTTTCCTTTGCATCTAGAACACCACCTGTAATCATTAATTTAATTAAATCGACATTTTGTTCCTTTGCTTTACTTACCTGTAAAAGTGCATCATCAATTGTTTCAGCTGCAATTGCTACACTCCCTGCCATATGACCATGAGGGACTGAAATGCCTTCATTACCTGCTAAAATACGTGGACCTCTCTTCTTCCCACAATTAATTTCATCACGTACACGTGTATCAAAATCTCTAATACCACCTACTGTTCTAATCGTAGTGACACCACTGAGTAACTCCATTTCCGCAAACCCACTCACCATATTATGAGCAATAGCACGAGTAAGTGGATTACTCATTAAGAAGTTTACTAACTTTGCATTATCTCTCTGTTTCTTTTGTGGTTTCCCATTACCAGCTAAGTGTACATGCATATTAATAAGACCTGGCATAATATAGTTCCCTTTTAAATTAACTACATTATAACCTGTTAAACCAGCTTCTTCTTGTAAAACAATATTCTTAATTTTTCCCTGTTCTACAAGAATAGCGTAACCTTTCTTAACCTGCATCTCCTTGGTACCATCTATTATTTTTCCATTAATATAAGCATCCTTCATTATGCTCATCCCTCTCTTATATCTATGATATCATATTCACTTCACATTATAATTTGTACATCTCACTTCTTTTGTAAGAAAAAAGAAGAGATAGCATTACACTATCCCTTCAAAGATTTAGTCTTTTTTCCTCTTCACAGATACAAAACCTGCTAGAGATAAAGCCATAGCAGATACTAATCCGAATAATGAAGTTGGATCACCTGTCTTAACAGTATCATCCTTCTTATCTTCTGGCTTAGTTTCAGGTTTCACTTCTGGTTTTGTTTCTGGCTTAATTTCAGGCTTTTCAGATGGTTTTTCTGGAACAGTTGGTTTTTCTGGTTCAATTACAACCTTTTCTTCTAAAGCATTTACTGCTTTAGTTAACTTAGCCACAACTTCATCCACTTCTACCTGAGTTGCATTTTCTTTGTCAAGACCCTTAGCTTCTGCAACAACATTCATTAATGCAGTCCAAGATTCTTCAGTATACTTAATTTCATCTAATTTCTTAATTTCAGCAAGTTTTGCATCTAAAGCAGTTGTATCACCCTTAAGAACATCTAAGCCCTTAATAGCGTCTTCTAGCTTCTTAGTTGCTTCATTGACTTTTTCCTGAGAAGCATCTTTGTTTTCAAATACAGCTTTTGCATCATTTAATGCATTAGTAAATGCATCACGTGCTTTCTTAACAGCCTTATTTAATATTTCTTCAGAGATAGCTTCAGCTTTAGTCACTGCTTTTTCAAGATCAGCCTTATTTACTTTAGAAACTACCTTTAAGTTCTTCATAGCTGTACGTAATGCATTGATTACTTCCTCATTATTTAAATCTTCTCTTGCATAAGCTTTCTGTGCTTCTACTAATGCGTCTAAGAATGTATCAACAGAATCACTTGTCTTATCAGTTAAATCCTGATTATAAGCTTCTGTTAATAAATCTTTAAGTTCAGTTGTTTCTTCAACCTGATCATAAGTAAACTGTACTTCTGCAATCTTATACCAGCTTTCACTTGCTTCTTTCATCACAAATTTTACATACTTCACTGACTGTTTATCAAATCTAAATGACTGTTCAAGAGTATCTGCAGTCATTCTTAAATTACCTACAGTTGTCCAGTTTTTTTTATCTGTAGAAACCATGATATCCGCATTCTTAATAATATCTGAGCCTGGTCTTTCAGGTGCAGAAATCTTAATACCACTCATATTTACTGTCTTAGGTAATGTAAATGTAATATGTTTACCTACCTTCTGAGCATCATTGAACCAAGCGAATGTCTCTCTATTACCATCAAACATCTTTTCATAGCTATATTTATCACTTGGAGATACACCTAACTGCCAATATCCATCAGATGCTTCAATACCAGGAACAGTACCATCACGTTTCATTAAACCATTTCTTGCAGCAACTAATGCATCATATGCAGTTTTTACTGCTTCATCAGTCACTTCTTCACCATAAAGAACCTTCTTACCATTCTTTACAGCTTCTAAATATTCAGGATATCCAGATGCATATCCATTATCAGCCATTGGGTTTTCTACTTCTACCCATAATGCATAATAAGCACGTTTAACTGCTTTCTTCTTAGCGTTATTTAACGCAGTCAAGGTAGCATCAACATCCTGCTGTAATGCCTTCTTATCATCATATAACTTCTGTGCTTCTTCTAATGCATCTTTATATTCAACAAATGTTGCACCAATATAATCATTTTCATTTAAACAATTATCTAAAGCAGCCTTTAAGTCAGTTTTATCTGTGTAGATTTCATAAGTGAAAGTGAAAGTATCACCCTTCTTACTATATGTACCAGTTGCACTATCTTTATCAGACACTAAACGATAACCATAAATCTTTTCAGCAGTGAAGTTATATTCATCACCGATATTACCATAACGAGTTACAGGACTCTTTAATTCCTTACCATCTTTATCTACATATTTAATAGTTACTTTACCTAAAGAATCAGCTGGTAAGATTGATCCAGAATCTGGTAAAGTAGAACCCTTATCAAATGCTGCAACATGTCCAAGCTTTGCATAATTAGCCTTAAACTGGTTATGAGAAATAATACTATTAGACTTTGTATTCCATGCTTTAGTAGCAAGTGCACGCATTTCATTTGCGATATCTTCAGTAATAGTATCTTCATCACATACATCAGCCTTATCACACCAGATTGCAAGTGATGCACCCTTAATAGCTGGGTTATCATCAGCAATAGTATTCGCCTGGAATTTACCCGGAGTCCATTCGTCAAAGATTAACTTATCAGAATTCAAATTATCAAATGAATGCTGTTTACGTCCATCATTTGGCATTGATGGTCTTAATACATAATAGAAGAAACTAGCATTTACGTTATAAATAGTATCATGACCCTTATCTAAGAATGTCTGAAGTTTTGCGATACTATAGTTCCAAGACATCTGACTCCAGAAATCAATACCAATATACTTATGCATTTTGATCATCTGTTTATTCTGTCCCCAGGAATTTTCTCCATAGTAGATACCATCATTCCAAATACGTGGAGTAAATCCTTTTTCATGTACATGTTCTGCTAAGTCATTGATATATTTCGCAATAACATCTTTCCAAGTTGCATTAGGATCAATGTTTTCTCTTGCATAGTTATCTAGTACTTCTTTGTACTGAGTAGTGAAAGGTGCACGGTCAAATTCCATATATTCATCCCCACCGATGTGGAAATCTGTACATCCTTTAAATAATTCCATATATTCATCATATAAGCTATAAATATACTTAATCGCTTCAGGATTAGTAACATCTAAACCTGATTTATAATTATTACCATATTTATCTTTCTGTCCATATTCTGGATGTGCTCTTAAAATCTGGTCAACATGGCCTGGAGAGTCAAATGATGGAATAACTTTCACACCATATTTCTTTGCTTCAGCAAGAATTTCTCTTACATCAGCTTTAGTTAAATGCTGTTCAGATACGATTGATGGATCTGTTTCACATTCAATACGGAAACCTAGGTTTTCTGAGAAATGCATCTGGATTGCATTCATCTTGAAGTAAGACATTTCTCTGATCTGTCTGATGAACCATTCTTTAGAAATATACTTACGAGCCATATCTACATGAATACGACGTTCAGCAACATTAGGGTAGTCTACGATTTCACCATAAGCTAAAGTGTTATTATTCGCAATTGAAAGCTGTTCAAGAGTACGTAAACCATATAATACAGCTGTTTCACTTGCACCAGTTAAATGGATACCAGTGTCATCAATTGTAATCTTATAAGCTTCTTTACTTGTAGTCTTATCAGTAATTTCTGATACAGGCTTAATATCAATAGTGATATCAATTGGTGTTCCGTCCTGATTATAAAGCATAGCCTGAGCATCACTAGAAACAATCTGTTTTGCCATGAATTCAGAATTCACTAATTTAACAATTTCAGCAAGTCTTTCATTCTTTAAGTTAGCTTCATTAGCTACAATAACGAACTTTGAATCCTTAGTCATAACCCATGTCTTATCAGACGCATCTTTAGTATATGACTGTAGGATAGGTGTTGTTGCAGCAACGAGCTGTTCATTAGTCATTGTTCTTTCAATAATAGCTGATGTACCATTGTACGCTTGAGCCACAATAGCACCACTTGAAAGAGTCATAGAAGAAACGAGCATAACGCTCATTAACACACGTTTCATATTATTCTTGTTCATTGTATTATTCCCTATCAAGTAAGAGGCAGGCAAACCTGCCTCTTACGTATTAATTAAATTTTTTTCTTTTTAAAGAGATATAAACGATAGCTGAAACAGCCATTAATGCAACCATACCTAAAATCATAGTAGAATCACCTGTCTTAACAGTGTCATCCTTCTTATCTTCTGGTTTAGTTGCTGGCTTTTCAGTTGGTTTTTCTGGTTCAATTACAACCTTTTCTTCTAATGCGTCTACTGCTTTATTTAACTTAGCTGCAGCTTCATCAATTTCTTTCTGAGTTGCATTTTCTAAGTCAATAGCCTTTACTTCTTCTACTACAGCCATTAATGATGCCCAAGATTCAGCAGTATATTTGCTTTCGTCTTTCTTACTAGCAGCTTCAAGAGCTGAATTAAAAGCTTCTGGATTACCTCTAATAACCTTTAATCCATCTAATGCTTCATTTAATGTCTTAACTGCTGCATCGATTTCTTCCTGAGTAGGTTCATCCTTCGCAAGAACAGCCTTGGCATCAGCTAATGCTTTGTTGAATACTTCAACGTTCTTTTTAATTGCTTTATTTACTTCTTCTTCAGTTAAAGCATTAGCCTTAGCAATTGCTTCATCAAGAGCATCTGTATTCACAACAGGTGCATCAACTAAACCTTCAATAGCCTTATTTAAGCGATTGATGACTTCTTCATTTTTGATATCTTCAGCCACTAATGCCTTCTGAGCTTCAATAAGAGCTTCTAAGAATTCATCTCTAGATGCAACTGTCTTGCCTTCTAAATCTTCTTCCTTAGCTTTTTCAATCAAGTCTTTTAATGTAGTATCTTCACCAATGGATTCTAATACGAACTCAACTTCAGAAATCTGATACCAAGCACCATATCCTGAATTGATGTAGATTCTTACATACTTTATTTCCTGAGCATCAAAGTCAAATCTCTTTTCTAATGGATCTGTACCCTTTAATGTACCTACTGTTGTCCAGTTTACCTTATCAGCAGAAATCTGAACTTCAGCATCACGTAAAATATCACCCTGGTCTGCCTGTACAACATTCACACCTGATAATTTTACTTTACCTGGGAATGTGAATAACACTTCATCCCCAGCTGTCTGGTTAGCACCAAACCAACACTTAGAATTACGGTTACCATCAATCATATTGTTGTATGAGTACCAGCCATAGTATCCCTTAGTTGCAGAAATAGTAGGCTTATCTGCAGCTTTTTTAATTAATGCTTTCTTCGCATTCATGATGTTATTATAAGCAGCTTCAGCTGTTTCAACATCTAAGTTTTCATCTTTAAGAGTGTTTTTTCCGTTATTAACGGCATTCATATAAGCCTGATATCCAGATGCATAAGCAGCATCACTTACTGGATAATAAGCTTCTACGTATAACTTATAGAATTTAGCCTTTACAGCTTTTTCTTTTGCAGTACGAAGTGCAGCTAATGTTTCATCAACTTTCTTCTGTCCTGCTGTAGGATCTTCTTTAACGTCTTTCGAAGCGTCTAAAGCATCTTTATATTCCTTTACTGTTTCAGGAATATAATCCTTAATCACTAATGCATTATTCACTTCTTTGATTAATGCTTCCTTGTCAGTAAATGTCTTATAAGTTAAAGTGATTGTTTTGTTTTCTTTATATGTACCAGTTAATGATTCACTTGCTTTTTCAAACTTATAACCATAAAGTTCCTTAGGTTCAATAGTGTATTCATTGTCCTTTAAGCCATATAAAGTTTCTGTAGGTTCAATTGTCTGTCCAAATTCATTCTTATATTCAATTGTAAGTGCAACAGACTGCCCTTCATAAAGAACCTGACCTGGTTCTGGTAGGACACTCTTATAACCAGGAACGCGTCCAATCTTATCAAATGCCTTCTTTACATCAGCATATTCAGGCATTGAATCTGATGTGTTCCACATCTTATAAGCAGTTGCACGTGTTCTATAGAAGATGTTATTGGCCACTGAATCCTGTGTCATATAACCTGGAACATCACACCAAACTGCATAAGAACCACCTTTTACAAAGTTTGCGTAAGGTTTGTTATAAGTCTGTGGAATACCACCCTGTAACGTTGAGAACTTACCTGGATTCCATTCTCTATAAATTCTATCTCCTTCAGGACATGCATTCTGTAACCACCAAGAAGATAATACATAATACATGTAAACATCAGAGAAGTTGATAACTTTGTTACCATTCTGTACAAACTTTTCGATACTTGCACAGTTCTGTGGAGCAGCCCAATAACAGATTTCGATATCTGGATCTAACTTATATCCAGTATAATTTCCATACATCACACCATCGTTCCAAGTTCTAGGAGTCATACCCTTTGACTTAGCGATTGCAGATACTTCATTGAAGTATTCCATGATCTGTACATACTGTTCATTAGAGAAGTTAGAGAATTTTTCTAAGAATTCATCTCCACCAATGTTAAATCTCTTACATCCAGCTTCTGAGAAGAAATCAATAAATTCTGTCATTAAATCGATTAAGAAGCCGCGTGCTTCGTCATTTGTAAAGATATTAAAGCACTGTGCTCTTCTACCATCAGATGGGAATAAGCTTGCACAGCTATAGTCAGATGGTAAATATCTTAGAACTGCACCAAGGTGACCTGGAGAGTCTAAAGATGGGATAACTTCGATATGATATTCATTTGCAACCCGAATAATTTCTAACATATCCTGTTTAGTGAGATACTGGTCATTTACATACTGGAAGCCATCAATTGCTTCAAGAGTATCACTCTGTAATCTGAAACCTTCGTTTTCAGAGAAATGAAGCTGAATTGAATTGTATTTCTGCCAAGATAAATCCTTGATTAATGAAATGATCCAATCCTTTGTGAAGAACTTTCTTGCACAGTCCAAATGGAATGAGCGGTCTTCAACATCAGAATAGTCAATAATATTTCCCTTAGTTAAAACATTGTCACCTTCAATTAACATCTGAATCACAGATGTTAAACCATAATAGATTCCTGTTTCATCTTCTGCAGAAATAGTAATATTATTCTTAATATCTACTGCATAAGCATCATTTTTACCAGTTAAATCTGGATTAGTTCCCATTTTTACAATGATGTCATTATCTGCAGCATTTTCTAATGTACCAAAAACAATCTGTGGTGCTTCTGCTAAAACACCTCTGTCTGCTAACTGCGAACTTGCACGTTTCAAATCACGTAATAGCACTTCATTATTAAGTGTCTTTTCATTTGAAACCACAAGTAAACGGCTTTTCTTTGGCAATGTAAATGTGTCTGAATCCTTTGTGTAGCTCTGTACATTTGGATAAATCACATTAGGTGCCGCAAAAGCTGGTGCAGCTGCAGAAGCAACTCCCGATAGCGCAATAATTGCAGCTAAGCCTACTTCAACAATTTTTTTCCCTTTCATTATTTCACCTCTTTCTTTGTTGATAAGACTAAAGATTTCACCTCCACTCTTAAATTTGATAGATTGAAACAAAAAAAGACCGCATTCACGATACCCTAAAAAGGGCGTGTGAATGACGGTCTTGCCTACTTAAAGTAACAATCCTTCGACATCAGTATACATGAGTTTTAAATGATACGTCAACAATATACGCTTACAAATTGTAATAAAATTACATTCGTATTTTTTTCATTATATAATTTATGTAAAGTGAATTTATATTGATATATAGTGGATTTTTTGAATGTCTATTATTTAAACACATCACTTAATATTTCTATACATTATTATTATATGCGTCTATTATAAGCCTAAATACGTTATTCAACCTATCCCAAGATACTTCTTCAAATTATCTTTTATCTCTTCTTCTACATCGCTATGATGTTCACCTAACTTAATAGATGGTTTTGTCTTACCATGGAAATCACTGCCACATGTATAAAGAATATTTAGTTCTTTTGCCTTATTATAGAAGTACCGATTCACTTCTTCTGAATGATAACTAGAGAAACATTCAACACCCTGTAGTCCTAATGTGACCATTTCATCCAATAATTCAAACTGTCCTTTAAGATTATTCCCCGGATGGGCTAAGACTGCAACTCCACCATGTTCATTAATCAGTTTAATTGTGTCTTCTAATGTAGGAAACTTAACCTCCGTATAACAAGGTTTACCCTGTGCATAATAATCCCAATAGAAATTCACAAAAGGATTATCACTTCTAGATCCATTTTCACGATAAGATTTTAATAATTCATGATCAATATAACGTGGATCATTTAATAAGGCTTCACCAAACATTTCCCCCGTATAAACACCATTAGAAGATAAGCCATCTAACTGCGCTTTATCTAATTCAAAACCAAGATTATTAGTCAATTCTAGTTTCTTTAAGCTGCATGTCTGTTCCTGTTTCTCAATACTTTCACCAAGCCTATTAAATTCTTCTGAATCATCAATGCCATATCCTACAACATGAAGATTCACACCCTTATAGGTACAATCTAATTCAATTGCTGGTATATAAGTCATATCTAATTCCTTGCATCTTAAAGATGCTTCATTATTCGCTTTAATCCAGTTATGATCCGCAATAGCCATAATCTGGATACCTGATTCGTGACACATATCTACTAACTGTGTTGGTGTATACACCATCATCACTATAGAAACTATGCATATGTAAATCAATCATATATTTCCTCCTCGCATACACATTCATCATATCATGAACAACAAATCAACTTCAGATAATTCATATTCTGAAAATATATTTTACGTGACAAATATTAATCATTGTGATAATTTATTTAAAAAAGGAGTTGGTTTTATGATGTTATCTCATGTACTGATACATTTACTGATTCAGTTATAAGAAGAATGACAAGAGTATATTTAAAATATAACGCTATTAATTTATCTCAAGGTTTCCCTGATTTTGATCCACCCAAAGAAATATGTGATCGTTTAGCTGAAGTATCTCATGAAGATTATCATCAATATGCGATTACCTGGGGTGCACAGAACTTTAGAGAAGCACTCGCAAATAAACAGGAAAACTATATGGGTTTACCTATCGATCCTAACAAGAATATTGTTGTGACATGTGGTTCTACAGAAGCCATGATGACTGTCTGTGATCCAGGAGATAAGGTTGTTGTATTTTCACCTTTTTATGAAAACTATGGGGCTAATGCCATTTTATCTGATTCCAAACCTATTTATGTTCCATTACATCCCCCACTATTCAACTTTGATAAGAAAGAATTAGAAGATGCCTTTAAACAGCATCCTAAAGCACTCATTCTTTGTAACCCTTCTAACCCATGTGGTAAGGTCTTTACTAGAGAAGAATTAGAATATATTGCCTCACTTGCAGTGAAGTATGATACATATATCATTACGGATGAAGTCTATGAACATATTATCTATGCACCAAATAAACATGTGTATTTTGCTTCTCTTCCAGGTATGTTTGAAAGAACAATCTCATGCAGTTCATTAAGTAAGACTTATTCTATTACTGGATGGCGTTTAGGCTATATTATTGCACCTGAGCATATTATTGATGTCGCAAAGAAAGTACATGACTTCTTAACAGTTGGTGCAAGTGCACCACTCCAGGAAGCAGCCGTTGTAGGACTTGAATTTGGAGAAGACTACTATAAAGAACTACAGGCATTATATACACATAAGAAAGATTTATTCTGTAATGGTTTAAGAGAACTTGGTATTAAATATACCGAGCCACAAGGTGCTTATTATGTCCTTGTAGATATATCTGAATTTGGTTATGACGACGATGTGAAGTTCTGTGAAGATCTTGCTCGTATTGTAGGTGTAGGGGCTGTTCCTGGCTCTAGCTTCTTTAAAGAAAATGTAAATCACCTCATTCGTTTTCATTTTGCAAAGAAGGATGAAAGACTTCTTGCCGCATTAGATAAATTAAAAGATATGAAAAAAAAAGATGCCTCATTATTAAGGCATCTGTGGTGCACTTTCACTGATCATCTTGGCTACTTCCTGTGCCGAAACAAGTTTTCCTGTCTTTTCCCAATTAATAAATGTATTGAGTAAAGCACCTGCATAGTAATACGCACGATAAATCATATCTTTATGATCAGAATAGAGTTCTACCATGAAATGGTTGACTGCATTCACTAATACAGAATAAAGACCTTGTCTTTCCATGATAATAAAGAATGTCGCATACTGATCAAAGAATTCTATTGAAAACAAGATATGTGAATATTCCATAAAACGTTCTCCTTTAGGACGTTTTTTATGTTCTGTCAAATATTGAATAATGATTTCACGTAGATAGTCTTCTATCGCGTTCACCTTAGAATCATAATAATGATAATAAGTCATACGTGAAATACCAGCCTTTTTCGCTATCTGACTTACTGTAATCTTATCGAGAGTTTCTCTCTTCATAAGTTCTACAATCGCTTCTCCGATACACATTCTTGTAAATCTATTTCTTTGTGTTTTCTTATTTGCGTCCATAAACTGCACCTCTGAACAAATATTTACATAAACTTCCTCTTTGTAAATTGTATCATTTCACAATTTAAACTACAATAGTATTAATAGGGAGGTTTTTCGCATGAAAAGAAAAATTGTAGCTGACTCATCTTGTGATATGTGGGAATTAAATGGCGTAGATTTTGCGGTAGCACCGATTACTATTTCTACTGATAATAAACACTATGTAGACAATCAGGACCTAGATGTTCATTTAATGTCTGAAGATCTTGCAAGCTATAAAGGCACATCACATACTGCATGTCCAAGTGTAGGGTCTTGGTTAGATTGTTATGAAGGATTTGATGAAGTATTCGTTGTTACTTTAACTGGTTCTATGTCTGGCACTTATAACTCTGCCATGACAGCCAAAGGTATTTATGAAGAAGAAAATGAAAATGTAAAGGTCCATGTATTTGATAGTTTATCTACAGGTCCTGAAATGAGATTACTTATTGAAAAGTTAAAAGAAATGATTGAAGAAGATCTACCATTTGAGGAAATTGTAGAAAAAGGACAAGACTATCTTAATCACACCAGATTGTTCTTCGCATTAAAATCATTACATAACTTTGCGATGAATGGACGTGTAAGTAAAGCTGTTGCTTCTGCAATTGGTGTATTAAATATTTCTATTTTCGCAACTGCCAGTGAAGAAGGTACTATCCAGCAGATCAGTAAATGTCGTGGTGAAAAGAAAGTAGTGAAATCAATGATTGAACATCTTGAAAATGCAGGATACCATGGTGGTAAGATACGTATCTCACATGCAGATAATTTAAAACTTGCACATAGTGTCAGAGATAAGATTTTAGAACTTTATCCACATGCAGATATTATTGTATATCCAATGGGTGGTCTATGTACTTATTATGCTGAAATAGGTGGACTACTTGTAGGGTGTGAATGTTAAACCAGTTGAGAAACTGGTTTTTTTCATCTCTAAAATGTATAATACAGGAGATAGGAAGGTGAATACTTTGAAGAATAAATTAGTAAAACTATTCTTTTCTACTCTCTACTTAAGTGCTTTTACTTTTGGAGGTGGATATGTCATCGTCTCTTTAATGAGAAAGAAGTTTGTGGATGATTATCATTGGATTGATGAAGATGAAATGTTAGATTTAGTAGCTATTGCGCAAAGTGCACCAGGACCTATTGCGGTCAATGGTGCCATTGTAGTTGGATATAAGATGGCAGGACTTCTTGGTATATTTATTTCTGTACTCGCTACTATTATTCCTCCTTTTGTAATCATATCTGGCATTTCTGTCTTTTATGAAATATTTAAGACTAATCTGATTGTTTCTCTTATGTTAGAAGGGATGCAGGCAGGAGTAGGCGCAGTTATTGCATCTGTATGCTTCGAAATGGGTAGCGGACTGTTAAAAGAGAAAAATAAGCTTTATCCTATTATTATGATTGGGGCTTTTGTCGCAAACTATATATTTAATATTAATGTCATGATAGTAATTATTGTTTGTATCATGATTGGATTACTTTGTTCTATGAAAGGGGTACAGTCATGATTTATCTACAATTATTCTTAAGTTTCTTGCAGGTCGGTGCATTTAGTTTTGGTGGTGGTTATGCAGCTATGCCGCTTATTAAGCAGCAGGTGATTACAGCCCATCATTGGTTATCTGTTTCTGAATTCACTGATCTTATATCTATTTCACAGATGACTCCCGGTCCTATCGCAATCAATTCAGCAACTTTTGTAGGAATCAAGATTGCTGGTATTCCTGGCGCAATATGTGCCACTATTGGCTGTGTATTACCTTCATGTATTATTGTAGGTATTATCAGTTATTTCTATCTCAAATATCGACATATGGATCAATTACAGAACGTCTTAAAGATGTTAAGACCAGCCGTTGTTGCTTTAATTGCGACTGCAGGTGTCTCTATTCTTACTACTGCATTCTTTGGCGAAAGTTTCAATATATTTAAGATCCATCTTGTAGTGATATTTGGTATATGTGTTATATTACTTACTAAGTATAAATGGGATCCTATTCTTGTTATGCTCCTTGCTGGAGTTATGAATACAATTTATTACTTTATTTAAAAAACGACCGCGAGGTCGTTTTCTTATTTCATCAATTCCTGTGTATGTACAAGTTGTGCATAAGCACCATTACTTTCTAATAATTCATGATGCGTTCCTAGTTCAATAATTCTTCCTTCATCAATAACCGCAATTCGATCTGCATTCTTGACTGTAGATAAACGATGCGCAATCACAATAGTAGTACGTCCCTGTGATAACTTATCAAATGTTTCCTGAATCTTAGCTTCAGTGACACTATCTAATGCACTTGTGGCTTCATCTAGAATAAGTACTGGTGGATTCTTTAAGAATATTCTTGCGATAGAAATACGCTGTTTCTGTCCTCCAGATAATAATACACCACGTTCTCCTACATTAGTTTCAAATCCATCAGGCATTTCCATGATATCATCATAGATTTCTGCGAGTTTTGCAGCTTCAATGATATCTTCCATTGTCGCATCTAATTTACCATAACGGATATTTTCCGCAATACTATCCGCAAATAAGAAGACATCCTGAGAAACAACACCAATGTTGTTGTGTAATGATGTTTGAGTCACATCTCTGACATCATGACCATCTACTAAGATAGCCCCTTTAGTAACATCATAGAATCTAGGAATCAACTGAGATAAAGTAGTTTTACCTCCTCCTGAAGATCCTACTAACGCAACTGTTTCACCTGGATGAATATGTAAATCAATATCTGTTAAGATATTTCTATCTTCTTCATACGCAAAGCTGACATGATCAATATCAATCTGTCCAGATACATTTGTAAGTTCTTTTGCATCAGGACGATCTTCTAATTGAGGTTTTGTGTTAAGTAGTTCTACAAAACGATGGAGACCTGCAGTCCCATTCGCAAATAATTCCGCAAAGTTAGATAACTTACGTACTGGATTCACAAATGTAGAAACATATAAGCTAAAGGTGATAAGATCAATTGTATCCATCTTACCCTGCATAATAAGGGCTCCACCTACCGCAATAACGATCAGTGATAATGTACACATAAAGAATTCCATAATCGCATTAAATCGTCCCATAGCTTTATGGAATTGTTTCTTAGATGTTTTATATGTATCATTGGATGTATTGAACTTCTGTTGTTCAATTGTTTCATTCGCAAAAGCCTTGGCTGTTTTCATACCAGTGAGTCCTGATTCGATATCAGTATTGATGACTGCAACCTTCTGCTTAACACGAATTGAAGCTTCACTCATAGAGTGACGTGATTTCCATACAACAAGTATGAAAACAGGTATCATAATCGCAATAACCAAAGCTAAACGCCATTCAATTGTGAACATGATAATAATAGAACCAATAATAGTCACAGTAGAGATGAATAAGTCTTCTGGTCCATGATGTGCAAGTTCTGTGATATCAAATAAATCAGTCGTTAAACGGCTCATTAACTGTCCAATACGATTATTATCAAAATAACCATAACTTAATGACTGCATATGTTCAAATAAGTCTTTACGCATATCTGCTTCTACAAGAATACCAAATGTATGCCCATAATAACAAATTATATAAGTAAAGAATGAACGCACTAAATAAGCCAATAAGAAGATGATCATAACCATCCAGAATGTCTTATAAATACTATTTGGTAGTAATGTATACATACACCATCTAGAGACAAATGGAAAAGCAAGATCAATTAAAGAAATCATTAACGCACATGCAAGGTCTAGAAAAAATAGACGACGATGTGGTTTAAAGTAAGATATAAATGTTTGAAAATCCGTTTTTTGTTTCATAGTGATCCTCCCTCGGATTATTATGCCATATTTCAAACTTAAAGTAACTCATAATGTTTCAAAGCTTTATAGATTCCTTCATTATCCACTGTATCAGTGATATAACTCGCTTTCTCTTTTAAGACATCTACACCATTTCCCATCGCTATGCGTTGTCCTACTTCTCTAAACATCGCCTGATCATTATAACCATCACCAAATGCATAGGCATCCTCTTTAGTGAGTGAGAAATAATCAATAACATACTTGATTGCATGTCCTTTATCAAAAACAAGAGTCGATGTATCACATGAACCCATGCCACCATGATCATTAATAATTCGATCATCTTTAAACGCTTCTATCATCGCATCTCTCTTTTCTAACGTGTCATAGAAGAAGTCACATGTGTAATAAGTATCTTCTTCGTCTTTAATATGTTCTTCACCATATTCTTTCTTTACATGTGTGAGTACATCTCCTTCTAGATGATAAGGGCTAGAGAATGTATCAGAGACAAACAGTCCTCCACAGCCTAAGTCATCTAACTTCTTTCTAAGACTATCTATCTCTTCTAATGTAAATGGAACGCCATAAAGTTTTTCGCCCCTATAACTGATATAACGCCCATTACACGAAATAATACCTGAAACCAGTTTTCCAAAAAGATTCTCTGCATAATAAGGTGCACGTCCTGTACAAACAAATGTATCATACCCCTTCTCTTTTAATGCTTCTAACGCTTTCTGATTAGATTCTGGAATATGTCCATGAATAGCCAATGTACCATCGATATCAAAAAATAATACTTTTCTCATCATATAGTCCCCCCTTGTATCTATTCTATCAAAAAAATCAGAAGAGATTAATGTCCCTTCTGATTTATGTATGCATAATATTTTAATTGTGTCTTCACTTTTTGACTGATACATACAAATCCAAGTGAACACAAAATCACAAGTATATCTCTCATCATATGTATACCTCCTAGTTAGTACATACTAACTATATACAATTTAAGAGAAATATGCAAATGATTTATCTTGTATAGATTGTGCAGTCTGAGATATGTGTGTCTTCTTCCTGTAGATGGTAGATAATCTGACTCACTACATAATAACCATTATTCACAAAGATTTCGATAACACCTTCATCGTAATAGATTTCTAAATCACACTGACCATTTAATACAGGTGTTTTATGAATATTGTATAGTTCATCATTATTCACAGATACAGCTGTACGATCTACGACTAACTGATCATCAACATAAGAAATCTTAACACCGCCTAAAGTGATTGTTTCATAGTCTTCTAGTGTTGTTTTCATTAAGAAAGGTTCATCAAAATCAATAGTATCTGTTGTATGCACAAACGTATTCTTAATTAATGGATGTACATCCTGATAAACATGCCCGTCTTTACAAGAAAGATGACGTGGCATTGTGAATAAACCAATCCATTCTTCACCTTCTAAGACTTCCTTCATTCTCATCCATCCTAAAATAGTACGTTTATTGTTTTCATCTAAGAATGTCTGAGGAGCATAGAAATCAAAGCCATAGTCAATAAACATAAGGTCTCCCGCCTTAGACATTGTACATGTTTCTTCATCAAAGTTGACTGGCATAATAGCCGCATTACTATTAGGACGTGGATAACCATCTAAGTTTTCAGGTGAGAAGACTAAGAAGTACTGTCCATCTAATTCAAATAGATCTGGACATTCCCACATGTTTCCAATTGAAGAATCGACGAATCTATTCTTATAAGTAAATGTCATTCCGTCTTCACTTTCGTAGAATAATACTTCTCCATCAAAATCATCCCCATTTGGAACCTTACTTCCTAGGATCATATAAACATGTCCATTCTTACCTAACCAGACTTTAGGATCTCTTGTATGCTGATCATGTCCTAAAGAAGAATCAGTAATTACATCAACAACCTTGTATTTAGATTCTTTGTTGTTGAAGTGGTAACCATCTTCACTGATTAATAATGCCTGTGATGCAATGAGATCATCTTTAATAAGTGGCTTATGGATATATTCAGGATTTTCAATACCATACTTAATGGCAGTGTAATATAAATACATCTTACCATTGTAGTTAAGTGCTGAACCTGAGAAGATTCCGTTTCTGTCATAATCCTTAGAAGGATATAAAGCGATTGGAAGATGCTTGAATGTCTGGAAATCCTTAGTGACTGCATGTCCCCAATGCATTGTACCCCATGATGTATCATATGGGAAATGCTGGTAGAAGATATGATATTCTCCATTAAAATAAGTTAGCCCATTAGGATCATTGATCCAGTTTCTAGGTGCTGTAAAGTGTATTTTTGGTCTCATTCTATTATTCCTCCATCACTATCTTATTATAATGAAATCGGTCACATATTCAACAAAAAAAGAAGTACTTGTTGTACTTCTTAATACTCATACTTCTTTAATTCGCAGTTTTTTATACCAAAGGCAGAAAAATCATCATTAGTCATATCATGGAAATAAGATTCAATAATACGCGAAATACCATTATGGGCAACTAAAAGATAAACATGCTGATCATCCTTCTTCACATCATCTAATAAACTATAGATACGATGAGCAAGATGCAACATTGTTTCTCCTCCTTCAAAAGAGTTCACAAAACATGTCTTTGCCTGCTTGAATTCTTCTCCATCTCTAGGTGTAGATTCATATTTCCCAAAGTTCTGTTCCTTAAGTCTTAATTCTTCTCTTGCTGGTATACCTGTTACTTCAGATATATGTAAGGCAGTATCCTTTGCACGACTAAGTGGTGAATAGAGAATTTGATCTATATGGATATGATGTTTCTTAATATAATATCCAAGTTCTATAGCCTGCTTATGTCCTAATTCTGTTAAGGCAATGTCCGTTGCCCCACAGATCTTATTTTCTACATTCCAGATTGTCTGACCATGGCGTGTAAAATAGAAATGCCCCATTATTTTAAAGCCTCATCAAAGACACGTTTGAAGTTTGCCTTGATTGAATCAAAATCATCCTGGATTGTACATTCAAAGCACTTCTCTTTTCCAATAAATAAAGAAGGAACTGCATAATAATCATAATTTTCAGCTAAAACGACATTTTCACTTTCTTCAATTTTTTCTATATCCAATGACTGATATGCTTTGTTTTCTGTCATAAGTTCATCCATCGCTTTTTTTGCCTTCTGACAAAATGGACATTCTTCTAAATAAAACATTGTGATCTTTTTCATATATATCCCTCACTTTCTTATCTCTATTATTCTCTTTTTTATGCCATTTATCAACATATTTGACTTAAATGTAAGTGCTTGTTCTATTAGTTTTAATTTCAAACTAGTATATTTGTTGTACAATTATGGCGCTTTTGTCATATTTATTGCTAATTTATTTGATTTTTAAAATCAAAGGTCTATAATGCAAGTCAAGGAATAGCTTGATATTCCAAGTAGTGAAAAGGAGAATGATATGAAATCTAATGTTTCAAATCTAGTCAGAGACGCATTAATGTTAGGAGTACTGATCTGTTTATCACAGATTTCTGTGGCATTGCCTACAGCTGTTCCTATCACATTGCAAACCCTGGCCATCTATCTCATTGCGTGTCTTATGACACCAAACCATGCATTCTATACAGTGCTTTGTTATTTGATTATGGGAGCTATTGGTCTTCCAGTATTTAGTAATTTCAATAGTGGTATGGGTGCTCTTATAGGTCCGGCAGGAGGATTCTTATTCAGTTTTCCTATTATGGCATTAGTTATGAGTACTATTATTACTCATAACCGTTCAGTTAAGGGACATATTCTTGCCATGATTATTGGAACAGCTATTACTTATGGACTTGGAAGTATTTACTTCATGTATACAATGAAAGCAGCACTTCTAAGTACATTAATGACTTGTGTATTACCATTCTTACTTGGTGATGCACTAAAGATTGCAGTCAGCTGCATGATCGCATTTAAATTAGAAAAGATTGTATTAAAAAAGACAGTATTGTCATAAGGAGGATATAAACATGACAACATTTGATAAGGTAAAAGATATTATTGTAGATTCACTTAGCTGTGATGAAGAACAGGTGACATTAGAAGCATCTTTAAAGGATGATCTTGATGCAGATTCATTAGATGCCGTTGAATTAATTATGGCTGTAGAAGATGAATTCGATGTACAGATTCCTGATGAAGAAGCTAACAAAATGGCTACTGTAAAGGACATTGTTGATTACTTAGAAGCAAATGCTTAATTTTTTAAATAAATAGTTTGAATTTCAAAGAAAGAAGGTTTTCTATGGATTTAGTCAGAGAGTTGATGGAAGCTTTTGAACAAGCTGATATCGATAAGATGAAAATTGAAATGGAAGGCGTGAAACTTGAACTTGAAAAGAGTCAACAGGTGCAGGTAACTGCACCTGTCACTGTATCTAGTGAAAGTGCGCCTGTTGTTGTACAAGAAGTAAAGGAAGAAAAAACAGTTATTAGTGGTACTGAAGTAAAAGCCCCTCTTGTAGGAGTTTATTATTCTTCACCTTCCCCAGATGATCAGCCTTTTGTCAAGGAAGGGTCAAAAGTCACTAAGGGACAGACATTATGTATTATTGAAGCCATGAAGGTCATGAATGAAATCAAAGCACCTGTAGATGGTACTGTCCGTTCTCTATTAGTGAAGGATGAAGATTTAGTCAGCTTTGATCAGACTTTAATGATCATTGAGGAATAGTATGTTTAAGAAGATTTTAATTGCGAATCGTGGAGAAATCGCTGTTCGTATTATTCGTGCATGTAAAGAGATGGATATTTTAACGGTAGCCATTTATTCTACGGCTGATCAGAATGCATTACATGTACAGTTAGCGGATGAAGCAGTATGTGTCGGTGGTCCTAAGAGTGCTGATAGTTATTTAAATAAGGAATCAATTATTACTGTAGCTGTTGAGACAGGATGTCAGGCGATTCATCCAGGTTTTGGTTTTTTATCTGAAAATAGTGATTTTGCAAGACTTGTAGAAACCTGTGGACTGAAGTTTATTGGTCCTAAGGGTGATGTTATTGATGCGTTAGGTAATAAGTCTAAGGCAAGAGAAATGATGATTGAAGCAGGTGTTCCTGTCGTCCCAGGATCTAATGGTTCAGTCAATACATATGAAGAATTAAAAGAAATTGTCAATAAGATTGGTTATCCTGTGCTTATTAAAGCAAGTGCTGGTGGTGGAGGACGTGGTATGCGTAAGGCCTTTAGTGAAGATGAACTAGAGAATGCCTTTATGACTGCCAAGGCAGAAGCCAAAGCATGCTTTGGGGATGATGATATGTATGTAGAGAAACTTGTATTGAATCCTAAGCATATTGAGTTCCAGATTTTAGCGGATGAGCATGGCAATGTGATTCATTTAGGTGAGAGAGACTGTTCTATTCAAAGACGTAATCAGAAGATGATAGAAGAAGCACCATGTAAGGTACTTGATGCATCTTTACGTTTGCAAATGGGTGAATCTGCAGTCAAAGCTGCACAGGGTGCTGGTTATACCAATGCTGGAACTGTTGAGTTTGTTTTAGATGAACACAACAACTATTACTTTATTGAGATGAATACGCGTATTCAGGTAGAACACCCTATTACTGAAATGGTCACTGGTATTGATCTCATTAAGCAGCAGATCCGTATTGCATCAGGTTTACCTTTAAGCTTTAAACAGGAAGATATTACTTTACAGGGTCATTCTATTGAATGTCGTATTAATGCGGAAGATCCCTTCCATAACTTTAGACCATGTCCTGGTCAGGTGAACTTCATGCATTTACCTGGAGGCCCAGGTGTTAGAGTGGATACGATGTTATATACAGGTTATACGCTCCCTACTCAATATGATTCAATGGTCGCAAAAGTGATTGTCCACGCCCCTACTCGATTAGAAGCAATTAAGCGTATGAGACGCGCTTTAAGTGAGCTTGTAATTGAAGGTATTACAACTAACCAGACATTACAGTTCTACATCCTACATCAGCCTGATTATATTAAAGGACATTTTAATACAAGCTTTATTGAAACACATTTAGATGAGATGGTGAGTGAAAATGGATAGTATCTGGAAGAAAAGAAAACAACAGTTACAGGACTTTCGTCGTTATTTAAATAAAGACAACAAAGTCAAGAAACAGGAAGTGCCTGATGGATTATATCAGGCATGTCCTAATTGTAATAGTACAATTCGTACACTTGATTTAAAGAATCATTTACAGGTATGTCCACAGTGTGGTCATCACCTCTTCATTGATGCTTATGCACGTCTAGATGCGTTATTTGATCATGGCAAATATAAGGAATACTACACTTCTATGAAATCAGGAAATCCATTAGGATTCCCTGGTTATGAAGAAAAACTTGAGAAGTATGAATATAAGACAGGATTACATGATGGCGTTGTTGTCGCGGGTGGTCGTATTGATCATATGCGTACGATTGTCGTTGTGATGGATCACCGTTTTATGATGGCTTCTATGGGTAGTGTGGCTGGCGAAAAGATTACACGTGCAATTGAAATGGCAACAAGAAAGAAATTACCTTTGATTGTTTTTACATCAAGTGGTGGTGCAAGAATGCAGGAAGGCATCTTCTCTTTAATGCAGATGGGTAAAACATGTGCTGCATTAAAACGTCATTTAGATGCTGGACTTCTTTATATTTCTTATTTAACGCACCCTACAACAGGTGGTGTTACTGCATCATTCGCAATGCTTGGTGATATTAATATTGCAGAACCAGAAGCTTTAGTCGGTTTTGCAGGACCTAGAGTTATTGAAAGTACTATGAAGACAAAGCTACCTGTTGGATTCCAGCGTGCTGAATTCTTAGAAGATCATGGCTTTGTAGATATGATTGTGGAACGTGAGAAGATGCGTGACACATTGGCTTTATTATTACGTATGCATGCATAAGGAGGAATTATGTCTTTAAAGGAAAAGGAAGAAAAGATTGCAGAGCTAGAAAAGAAGCTTGCAGTCATTAAGAATGATAGAGAAATAGATTCCAGTAAGATTGAAGAAACAATCAATGATTATAAGAAAGAGACATATTCACATCTTTGTGCATATGATCGTGTTTATCTTGCGAGAAAACCTGAACGTTCTCATATACATGAGTTTATTGATCATGTGTTTGATGAGTTTGTAGAAATGCGTGGCGATCGTTATTTCAAGGATGATCAGGCCATTGTCGGTGGTATTGGAATGTTTAATAACATGCCAGTCACAATTATTGGACATCAAAAAGGAAGAAGTATTGATGAAAATTTAAAGTGTCAGTTTGGCATGGCAAGTCCTGAAGGGTATCGTAAAGGGATGCGTTTAATGAAACAGGCAGAGAAGTTCCATCGTCCTATTATTACTTTTATTGATACACCAGGTGCTTATCCTGGTATTAGTTCTGAAGAGAATGGTATTGGTGAAACAATTGGTCAGAGTCTGATGATGATGAGTGATTTAAAGGTCCCTATTATTGTGATTATTACTGGTGAAGGGGGAAGCGGTGGTGCTTTAGCCCTAAGTATTGGTGATCACTTAGCCATGTTAGAAAATGCGGTTTATTCTGTTTTATCTCCTGAAGGTTTTGCATCTATTCTTTGGAAAGATGTGAAGGGAGAACGTATTGAAGAAGCATGTGAAGTGATGAAGATGACAGCAGAAGATTTATATCATTATGGGATTATTGATGAAATCATCAAGGAACCTCTAGGTGGTATGACTGCAAATCCTGTCGCTGTCTATAGAAATATACGTAAGGTGATTAGAGAACAGTTAGATATTCTAGTCCCAATGGATGTAAATACTTTAATACGTAAGAGATATAACAGATATCGTAAGATTGGAGAATGGAAGAATGGATAAAGGTATTTCTGTCATCGATACAGGATATTATGTACCTGAGAATGTACTGACTAATGATGATCTATCAAAGATAGTTGATACGAGTGATGAATGGATTTATCCCCGCACTGGTATCAAGAAACGTCATATATGTAAAGATGAAACACTTATAGATATGGCTTATAAGGCATCTTTAAAGGCATTAAACAACATCAACAAAGAAGATATTGGAATCATTATTGTGGCAACAATGTCTTCTCCCTATAATACCCCTTCTATTGCCTGTCTCTTACAGGAACGTTTAGGTTTAAATAATGATGTATTTGCGTTTGATTTAAACGGGGCATGCAGTGGGTTTGTCTATGCATTATCAGTGGCACGTTCATTACTTTATACAAGTGATAAGCGTTATGCCTTAATTATTGGTGCTGAACAGCTTTCAAATCTCATTGATTGGAAAGATCGTACAACATGCATCTTGTTTGGTGATGGGGCTGGTGCTGTTGTCATAGAGAAAGAAAAGAAATTATTTTGTGATTATCAAGGATCAGAAGGCAATGAAGAAGTGCTTTATGGTTTAAAGAATGATTATTTACATATGGAAGGTAAAGAAGTATTTAAGTTTGCGACAAGAGTTCTTCCTATGTGTATAGAGAAAGTATTAGAGAAAGCATCACTTACTAAAGATGATATTGATTACTTTGTGGTGCATCAGGCGAATGAAAGAATTATTCGTCATGTCTATAAGAAAATGAAAGTAACATCAGATAAGTTTTATCTGAATGTCGATGAATATGGTAATACATCTGCTGCAAGTATTCCTCTTGTACTTGGAGAGATGAATGAAAAGAAGTTATTAAAAAGAGGTATGAAGATACTCTGTGTTGGTTTTGGTGCAGGACTGACTTATGGTGCCAATCTGATAGAGTGGTAAGGAGAAGACTATGTGGTTAAATGAAACATTAAAGATTAAATACCCTCTTATTCAGGGTGGTATGGCTAATATTGCGACAGGCGCTTTTGCGGCAGCTGTGTCTAATGCAGGTGGTTTAGGACTTATTGCAGGAGGTGGTATGTCTCCTGAGATGTTAAGAGAAAATATCCGTGAGGCAAAGAAACTTACTGATAAACCTTTTGGTGTTAATTTGATGTTATTGCATCCTCAAGCAGGTGAAATGGCTGATATTGTGGTGGAAGAAAAGGTTCCTGTTGTTACAACAGGTGCTGGTAATCCAGGTATTTATATTAAGAAATGGAAAGAAGCAGGTATTATTGTGATGCCTGTAGTCCCTAGTGTTGCCCTTGCGAAACGTATGGAAAAAGCAGGTGTGGATGCCGTTATTGCAGAAGGAACTGAATCTGGTGGTCATGTGGGAGAATTGACTACTATGGCTTTAGCACCACAGGTCAAGGCTGCAGTGAATATTCCTGTGATTGTTGCAGGCGGGGTTGCGAGTGGTAAACAGCTTCTTGCAGCAGTTGCACTTGGTGCTGATGGTGTACAGGTTGGTACTATTCTTCTTGCAAGTACAGAATGTCCTATTCACCAGAACTATAAGAATGCGATTATTAAGGCAAAAGATACTGATACAACAGTAACTGGACGTATTGCTGGAACTCCTGTACGTATCTTAAAGAATAAGATGGCACGTACTTATATTAAGAAGGAAAAAGAAGGAACCGAAATGATGGAACTAGAAAAGTATACATTAGGTTCTTTAAAACGTGCTGTATTTGAAGGTGATGTAGAAACCGGTTCTTTAATGAGTGGTCAGGTAGCTGGCATGGTGCATGAAGAAAGAAGTCTTAAAGACATCATTGAAGGTTTATTTAAAGAATATGAAGAAGAAAAGAAACGTGTGATGGAGGTTCATCTATGAAAATAGGATCACATTCTTTATCTCTCCCTCTAATTCAGGGAGGAATGGGTGTTGGTGTTTCCTTAAGTTCTTTAGCTGGAAATGTGGCTAAAAAAGGAGCTATGGGTGTTATTTCTACAGCTCAGATTGGTTTTAAGAAGCCTTCTTTTCTTAAAGATACAAAGAAAGCAAATCTAGAAGCGATTGATGAAGAAATCAAACGTGCTAAAGAGATTTCAAATAATAACGGTATGGTTGCAGTCAATGTCATGGTTGCCTTAAGTGATTATGAACAGCATGTGAGACAAGCTGTAAAAAGTGGCGTAGATGCGATTATTTCTGGAGCTGGTTTACCATTAAAGCTTCCTGAATACGTGGATGAAAAGACAGCGATTGCGCCTATTGTATCTTCTGGTAAGGCTGCCCGTTTGATATTAAATAAATGGAAACGTCAGTATGATCGTACAGCTGACTTTATTGTGATTGAAGGATATAAAGCAGGTGGACATCTTGGATTTAAGAAAGAAGAACTATTAGAGAATACATGTGCTTCTCTAAAGGATATTCTAAAAGATGTTAAGGAAGTTGTGAAAGGCTTTGAAGAGTTATTTAATCATGCGATTCCTGTGTTTGTCGCAGGTGGCATCTATACTAATGAAGATATTAAAGAGATGTTAGAAGCTGGTGCGGATGGTGTTCAGATGGGTACACGTTTTATTGGTACTTATGAATGTGATGCTTCAATGGAGTATAAGAATTATTTTATTAACGGTAAGAAGGAAGATATCAAAATTGTACAGTCTCCTGTTGGTATGCCAGGACGTGCTTTTATGACACCTTTTATGGAAAAGACACATCCTATTAAGAGATGTTTTAGATGTATTGCGAGCTGTGATATGAAGTCTATTCCTTATTGTATTACTCAGGCTTTAATTAATGCGGTGAATGGTGATTGTGAGAATGGTCTTGTATTTACTGGCACAAACGGATATCGCATTGACAAGCTTGTACATGTAAGTGATCTGATTGATGAATTAATGGAGGATATTGTATGAAACTCGGTTTTATCTATGCAGGACAAGGAACACAATATGTAGGTATGGGACAGTCTTTTTATGAAAATGATGAAGACTGTAAGAACCTATTAGATAATGTAAAATTAGATTTTAATTTAAAGGATATCATGTTTAATAGTGATGAAAAGACTATTAGTACAACTCGTTTTACTCAGCCTGCGATGGTAGCAGTTGCCAATATGGCTACTCTTCTTTTAAAGAAGAATAGGATTACACCTGATTATGTATGTGGTTTATCTTTAGGTGAATACAGTGCTTTAAGTGCAGCAGGTGTATTTGATCCTGAAACAGCAATCCAGGTTGTAAGAGAAAGAGGGCTCGCAATGGAAAAGGCCGCTGAAGGTGTTGAGAGTGCAATGATGGCTATTCTTGGACTTGAACGTGAGCCATTACTTAATATATGTGTTGGCTGTGATGGGTATGTCTCTATTGCGAACTATAACTGTCCTGGACAGTTAGTTATTGCAGGAGAAAAGAAAGCAGTAGAAGAAGCAGGTCAGAAGGCATTAGATCATGGTGCAAGAAGAGCTGTACCTTTAAATACAAGTGGTCCTTTCCATACAAAGTTATTAAAAGATGCAAGTACAAGACTTCATGAAGTATTTAAAAATGTTAAATTCCATGAAATGAATGTTCCAGTGATTTTCAATTGTACTGGTAAGGAATTAGAAAATTGCAGTGTACAGGATATGTTAGAGAAACAGGTCATGAGTCCTGTATATTTTGAAGATAGTATTCGTACTATGATCAATAATGGTGTGGATACAATGATAGAAATTGGTCCTGGTAAGGTATTAAGTGGTTTTGTCCGTAAGATTGATAAAAAAATCAAGACATATCAGGTAGAAGATATGGCTTCTTTACAGAAGTGTGTGGAGGCATTAAATGAAACTAAGTAATAAGGTAGCCCTTGTCACTGGAGGGTTAAAAGGTATTGGACGTGCGACAGTGATGGAACTTGCAACTCAAGGTGCAGATATTGCGTTAAATTATCGTGCAAGTGAAAAGAATAAAGTATTAGCTGAAGAATTAGTGAAAGAACTTAAAGATCTTGGTAGAGATGTATTATGTGTTGAAGGTGATATTTCTCATGAAGAGGATGTAGAAAAGATCTTCAAGAGTATCAAGAAGTACTTTGGACATCTTGATATTCTTGTGAATAATGCAGGTATTACAAGAGACCAGTTAATTTTAAGAATGAAAACTGAAGACTTTGATGCCGTTATTAATACAAATCTTAAGGGAACTTATTTATGTATGAAGCAGGCAAGTCGCTTAATGATGAAACAGAAGTCTGGTCATATTATTTCTTTATCTTCTGTCGTAGGTGTGATTGGTAATGCCGGACAGGTTAACTATGCAGCAAGTAAAGCAGGTGTCATTGGTATGACAATGTCTCTAGCAAGAGAATTAGGTCCTAGAGGTGTCACTGTGAATGCAGTAGCTCCTGGATTTATTGAAACTGATATGACAGAAGTATTAAGCGATGAAATTAAAGTTGGTTTAAAGGCATCTATTCCTTTAGGAACACTTGGACATGTAGAAGATGTTGCAAAGACAATCGCATTCCTAGCAAGTGATGATGCAAAGTATATTACAGGACAGACCATTCATGTAGACGGTGGAATGGCTATGTAAGGAGGAGCTTATGACAAAACGTAGAGTAGTAGTTACAGGTATAGGAACAATAAATCCTATTGGACATAATGTGGAAGAAACATGGAAGTCTATTGAAGAAGGTAAGTGCGGTATTGCGCCTATTTCTTTATTTGATACAAAAGATATGAAGGTCACTCTTGCTGGTGAAGTCAAAGACTTTGATGTTACAAAGTATATTGATAAGAAAGAAGCGAAAAAGATGGACCGCTTTATTCAGATGGGTATGATTGCAGCTAAAGAAGCGGTGACTGATAGTGGTCTTGATATCAACAACATTGATTCTCATCGTTTTGGAGTGATTGTATCAAGTGGTATTGGCGGTTTAGGTTCTATTGAAAAGAACTATCAGACAGCAGAAAAGAGAGGTTTTGATAGAGTATCTCCTTTCTTTATTCCTATGACTATTTCTAACTTAGCAGCGGGTCATATTGCAATTGCTTATCATGCACAAGGGTTATGTACCTGCCCAGTGACTGCCTGTGCAGGGGGTACAAATGCGATTGGTGATGCTTTTAGAAATATTCGTGATGGATATCAGGATGTCATGATTGCTGGTGGATGTGAAGCTTCAGTAACTCCTTTAGGTATTGGTGGATTTACTTCTATGAAGGCTTTAAGTGATGCCACTGATCCTAAACGTGCTTCTATTCCTTTTGATAAAGAAAGAAATGGATTTGTCATGGGTGAAGGAGCAGGTATTCTTATTCTTGAAGAATTAGAACATGCCTTAAAGAGAGGCGCACATATTTATGGTGAAATGACTGGTTATGGTGTAAGTTGTGATGCCCATCATATTACTGCCCCACTTCCTAATGGTGAAGGTGGTGCCTATGCAATGCAGAATGCATTAGATGATGCAGGTATCAGTTATGATGTGATTGATTATATTAATGCGCATGGTACTTCTACTCATTTAAATGATTTATGTGAAACTGAAGCGATTAAATCAGTATTTAAGGAACATGTATACAAGCTTGCAGTAAGTTCTACTAAAGGTCATACAGGACATTGTTTAGGGGCTGCAGGAGGTATTGAAGCAGTACTATCAGTATTAGCCTTAAAGCATGACTTTATTCCTCCTACTTTAAATTATCAGGCAAAGGATGAAGAATGTGATTTAAATGTAGTACCAAACGTTGGTGTTAAGAAAGATCTTCATTATGTGATGAGTAATTCATTAGGTTTTGGTGGACATAATGCAAGTATTATATTCAAGGAGTATGACAATGGAACTAAATAGTAATGAAATTGCGAAAATTAATCCTCATCGTTATCCATTTGCGCTTGTAGATCGTATTACTGATTATAAGCCAGGAGAATATGCGAAAGGCATTAAGTGTGTCAGTGTGAATGAAATGCAGTTTATGGGGCATTTCCCTGAGCATCATGTAATGCCAGGTGTATTGATTGTAGAAGCTTTAGCACAGACTGGATGTATTGCGATATTAAGTCAGAAAGAACATCAGGGTAAGATTGTCTTCTTTGCAGGAATCAATAAATGTAAGTTTAAAGGTCAGGTCATTCCTGGAGATGTGATGGAATTAGAATGCACACTCACAAGAATGAGAGGTAAGATCGGTATTGGTGAAGCAAAAGCAACAGTCAATGGTAAAACTGTTGTACAGGCTGAACTCACTTTTGCGATTGGTGACTAATGAAATATATAGAATTTGAAGAAATTGATTCTACTAATACGTATATTCATGATCATTATCAGGAATTAGATGATAATACAATTGTCCGTGCACATTATCAAACTCATGGTCGAGGACGTTCTAATCATATCTGGGAGGCAGATAAAAATGAACAGCTTCTCTTTAGTTATTATATGAAACAGAACGTGGATCCTTTAAAAGTGTCTGCCATTATGGCTTATGCGATTGTGACAGTTCTAAGAATGAAACAGATCAATGCATTCATTAAGTGGCCAAATGATATATATATAAATAATCAAAAGATTGCAGGTATTCTTGTAGAGACAATTTATGAGAGTACTTTACAGGGTATTATTATTGGGATAGGGTTAAATATTAGTAAGGGTTCTTACTATTCTCTATCTGATGTGATAAATCATCCTATAGATAAAGAAAAGCTGATGTTGAATATTATTGATACATTTAAGAATATGCTTCATATGCCTTTTGCATCTTTATTAGATGGCATGAATCGTCATTCTTATTTAAGAGGTAAGACAATTCCCTATAAAGAGTATGGTTTAGTGAAATTCTTATATCTAGATGAGAATTGTCATCTTGTGATAGAGGATGAAAACAAGAAAAAACATACGATTCTCTTGAATGAATTATCATTAGGTCGTATATAATTAGTCTTCTCAAATATGTGATAAAATTGTAGAATAGAGTCAAGGAGTGGAATTATGGACGCGAAAAAGAATAATTTAATGGATTCTATTAATACAGTTTTTAAACTCGCCATTAAAGTGCAGGAAGATTATATTAAACATAGTCCTTTTCCTGAGTTATCAATGAATGAAATGCATATTATAGAGGCTGTAAGTAAGCAGCAGTTTCCTACTATGACAAATGTTGCAAAGACATTAAAGGTAACTGTAGGAACATTAACTACTAATGTAAAGACTATTGTGAATAAAGGTTTTCTTACAAGAGAACGTTCTTCTGCGGATCATCGTGTCACATATCTACGTATTACTGATAAAGGATATCAGGCATTAGAGGTTCATAACCAGTTCCATAGGGATTTATCTGGACTTTATAGTCAGCATATTCCTGATGAAATGATTGGCTGGGTATATGATACAATAGAGAACGTCATAGAAGACTTAAAAGAATACCAGAAAAAACTTAATAAATAATATAAACCCCTATAGAAGGTGTGATTCTTCTATAGGGGTTTTTTACACTTATTTTCTTAAACCATACCACTGATGTAAAAGAGAAATTAATTCATCCTTATTTGTTGCTTGTACACCAATAGCTTTTAAATCCACATTTTCATCTACCATCACTGATAAAAACGTCTCCATATCTTTCTTGATTTCATCGCTAAGTATCATTCTTGTATTAGGCGAGACCAATTGAGCCAATCGAAATACATGATTCTTGTGTTTCTTAGTATTCTTACTATCAATATGTTCACCACATAACCTTCCTTCTGTCAAATCTAACCACGCTTTAGCTTTAAATGCAATTAAACATAGAGGGCTGAGAACTGGTACGCCATCAATAATTAACTGTCCACCTTTTAATAAGTCATAATAATCTTTATTCAAAAGAATAGCAGATAAACTTGATACCTCTTCATCAATTGGTAAGGGTGTAATAATAGAATCATCATCTAAAATCATATAATCTGGATTTCTTGAAAATATCTCTATCATATATGGATATTGTTTACTCTTAGGACAACTAAATCTATAAAACTGTGCCTTACCTGTACTTTTATTCAAATGTGAATACTTAGCTTCTTTAATATACTCCCAAAATTTCCTGCCAAATTCAACTGTTATAGACTCCACAATTAATACAATATCTATATCCTTAGTTGCTCGAAATGGGAGTTCTTCATTTTCCATTATAACATCACAGGCCGTGCCAGCAATAATAACATATTGATTCTCGAACCCTTTAAAGTATTCTTTAAACTTAGCAATTCCATTGACCATTAATCTGTCAGCTCCTTTTCTAGTATGTCTTCTAAGACTTCTTCAATTCTTTCATCTTTATTTTCTTTCAAAGACAATACTATAGAAAGAGTATCTGCGATATTTGTATGAGTAAATAATTGAGGATCATAGGCCCATATTTCTACTTTTACCTGTACTTCTAGGTCTATCAATTCATCAATAAGCTGCGTCTTATCAAAGTCCTTTTCATATACTGCATATGTTCTAAAACGGCTTGGATTCAACATACTCATTTCTGATAATGCGGTCTCTCCTGCAAGAACCATATAATCTGTAACCAAAAACTGATTCATATATCCTACTTGACGTACTGGTGTTAAGAGATAGTGTTGAATATGCTCAAACAATTCTTTATAAGAATATTTCGATTCTATTACCTTATTCACACCATCCTTATATACTAAAAATAAATCTGTCATTTCTAATTGTTTAACTGCCCTAGACAGGGTCATTGCGGAAAATGGAAGGCTCTTTGACAGATCTGATACATATACCTTCTTCTCATGATTATACATATAAGCAAGAAATAATAACTGTGTTGAATAGACAAACTTGTCTTTAATCTTTTTTGGTTCCTTTTCATTTACAAGTAATGTACCAATAAAAGGAAGAAAAGTTTGTTTATCTGTTATGAAAGGAATGTGATTCTCAAGAAGACTCTTTCTTCTATAAAATGATATTGTCTTACTATATAATACGACAGGAACATCATCAATTACTCGAATTTTTTGTATTTGTTTTTTGAATGATGGAAGTGTTGGCAGTTCTTCTATCGGTATAATCACAATACAACGTATATTTTCTATATAAGCTGTATAGAATTGATAATTACTCACAATATAGAGAGGTAATATGCTTTTCTTATCCCAAGGTTCATATCTTATAGATAGGCCAAATATATTATCAATCATTGTATAGGCTCATTTTAACTTAATTTATTTCATTTTAACTTTGTGAATGTTAATATGCAAGTTTTTGAGTTAAATAAAAAAATCCTCCAGATGATATATCTAGAGGATATTCATAAGATATGCCCACCTTCAAGTAATAGATATATAACTCGAAGAAGCAAAATAAATAATATGAGTATAAACCACGCTTTGAATTCTTTCATGCCCTTAACCTCTTAACAGAGATTATACCAGGCAGTTATGGAATTATTGTGTACTTTTAGATATTATAGCCATGATCCATAGGACCACTTCCCTGACCTAAATCTAACATAGCACCTATTGCACCAGAAAGATATGCTTTAGCATGTCTAACTGATTCTTCTAGTGTATAGCCTTTAGCCAAGTTGGATGCAATCGCACTTGATAAAGTACATCCTGTACCATGTGTATTACTGTTGTCTATTCTATGTCCTTTAAACCAAGTACCCTTTTCACCATTGTATAGGTAGTCATTGGCATCATTTAATTGATGTCCACCTTTGACTAATACAGCACAATGATATGTGTCATAAATCTTCTTAGCTGCTATTTCCATATCTTCTACAGTCTTAACTTCCATATCAGTGAGTACTTCTGTTTCTGGAATATTAGGAGTAATGACTTCAGCAATAGAAAGTAATTCTTCCTTTAATGTAGAGATAGCTTCATCACTAATAAGCTTTGCGCCACTTGTCGCAACCATGACTGGATCTACCACAATATGCTTCGCATCATAATGTTTCAACATTTCTACAATAGTATGAATAAGTGCTTTAGAAGACACCATACCAATCTTAACAGCTTCTGGATAGATATCATCAAATACAGCACGAATCTGGCTTTCTAAGAACTCTGGAGTAACATCCATAATATCTGTCACACCCGTTGTATTCTGGGCTGTGAGGGCTGTAATAGCGCTCATACCAAATACTTTATTAGCAAGCATTGTCTTTAAATCTGCTTGTATTCCTGCACCACCACTCGAGTCACTACCGGCAATAGTTAAACATGTATGCATTGTTTCATAAAGTGCATCCACACGCTTCTTTAAATCAATAGTAGCCTGTTTAATATTCTTCTGACCAAATAAAGCACTAATAACCGCAATGCCATCAATACCTGTATCTTTAAGTAATAAGCAGTTATCATAACTGATTCCACCAATGGCTACCATTGGAAGATCCACTGTATCCGCCATTTCTTTTAAACGCTTGATACCTAATACTTCCGCATCATCTTTAGAAGATGTAGGGAAAATAGCCCCTATACCTAAATAGTCTGCACCTTGTTCTTTCGCAATTCTTGCTTCTTCTATAGTATGTGCACTTACACCAATGATCTTATCTGGCCCAAGTATTTCTCTTGCCTTCACGCATGCCATATCATCCTGACCCACATGAACACCATCTGCATCTATTTCCTTAGCAAGCATAACATTATCATTAATAATAAATGGTACATCAAATAAACGACATAGTTCTTTAATATTCTTTGCTTCTTCATAGAAAGAGGCTTCATCTAGGTCTTTTTCTCTTAGCTGAAGACAAGTTGCACCACCCATTAAAACATCTCTTACCTGCTCATATAGAGTCTGTTCTCCTGTCCAATGACGATCTGTCACAGCATAGAGTCTCAACATGTCATTATTGAACTTCATATTTACCACTCTTTTCTAGTTCTTCATCAGTCATATTGAATAATGCATCAATTAAATAAGTACGAAGTGTTGCATTACCTTCACCTTCTTTTAATTTATATGCACCAATTTCACCCGCAATACCCATGGACATAACAGCTGCCGCAGCACTATCTACACTATTTTCTACTGTTAAGAAACAGCCTAAGATACCTGATAACATACATCCAGTACCAGTAATGGCACTCATTTCTTTACATCCATTATTGATCATATAGCACTTATTACCATCAGTGACATAATCTATAGGACCAGTCACAATAATAATAGTATTGAGTTCTTTTGCGAACGCTTTGATATCGTCAATAAGATCCTGTGAGTTCTTCTGATCTTCTGCAGATGCATCAACACCTTTAGTATGACCTGTACCAGCCATTAAAGTCTTGATTTCTGAAACATTCCCTTTGATGGCATCAAAATGAATCTGAGCGAGTAGATCCTTACATGTATTAGTACGTAAATCAGTCGCACCTGCACCTACTGGATCTAATACAGTAATATGCTTACACGCATTAGATGCCTTACCTGCTTCAAACATAGAAGCAATCTTCACCTGATTGAGAGTCCCAATATTAATATTTAATGCATTACTGATAGAAGTCATCTGTGCCACTTCTGTGATCTCATCTGACATAATAGGACTGCCACCAATTGCAAGAATCGCATTGGCTACATCATTCACTGTTACATAGTTAGTGATGTTGTGTACTAATGGTTTTACTTCTCTTAATTTCTTAATGTAGTTCATATTCTTTTCCTCCATAAAAAAGAGCACGCTGAAAGAAGGTGCTCATAAAATTCCTACGTTGGCATTATCCAAATCAGGTTTCATGGTCAAGACTTATGTCTACTCTCAGCAAATTAGCTCCCATTTCAATTATAATAATATGTTAAAACATTCAGTTATGAAATACAAGGGATTTCATGACCATATACATATTTACTACTCTATTCTAGAGTATTATAATATACACATCATTCTGTTATAGCTTCCCAAAATATATGAGATACTAATGAGCTTCCCCTCATCAAATTCTCTTCTATAATGGAATGTAATCTACCATTTTGGTAGATTTTTTATTTTTAGGCATAAAAAAAACACCGATTACTCGGTGTCTGCATTCAGAATGGTGCGGGTGACAGGATTTTATTGATAGCAATTCACATTGAATAATGTTATATATTTATGTGTTTTTTCGTGACTTTAAGTATATAGAAATATGCTATTTATCATTATCGTTTTAATTTTTTAGTCCACTTTTTAGTCCAAATAAAAAATGCTTCTTTCCGACCGACCAAAGACAGAAAGAAGCAACTAGGAAAATGCACTAAGCCCAATGTTTAAAAGTGCTCTCGTGCATATAACTATAATAAATCTTTAAAATATATATGTCAATATTCTTTATTTTCATCTTTACATACTATCTATAGTATGCTATAATATAATCAAGGAAGGAGGGATGTACAAGTGAAAATGAAAAAAAGCTCTAAGAAACTTTTAACAAGATTCATAGAGCTGATGATATCACTAATCCAGCTGACAACTTTGTTAGTGATATACATAATTCTTAAGAAGTTAGGACTCTTCTAAAAAGTCCCCCCCTTAGGGGGATTATATAACAAATATGTATCAAAAGAAAGGATAAAATTAACAATGAAAAAAATTAACGAGTTTTTAAAAAACACCACTTTTATCATTCAGATCATTACCCTCATCATTATTGTCATAATAATTTTAAAATTAATATTCTAGGAGAAGAAAACAAAAATGGAAAAAGAAAAGTTCAATCAAAAAGAATATGTCAAACAGTGGACAAAAAGCAACATGAAGGCAGTAGGCGCCAGTTATAAAACTGAGTTTGTTACAGAGTTCAGAGAAGCATGTGAGAAACTAGGAATAAAGCAGTCTGCTGTTTTCAGAGAAGCCATGGAAGCAGTTATTGAGAAAGCAAAAAAGGACCAGAGCAATTAAGCCCTGGTCTTTTCTTATGAATATAAATTGTTGTGTAGTCGAGATTTAGTCGAAATTAAGTCGAGTATAGTCAACATCTTTATGAATAAACTCATAATAAAACTTAAATTAGACTTTTTTCAAATACTTTCTAGCAACCCAACCGCTTGGAATCTTTGCCCAATCACCATCGAATTTAGACACAGTAACACGAGTGCTATAATTTAGACAGCCGTCCTTATCGTAATCGTGGGCCTTAGCGTTCTTAGTCAATTCCTCATATGTCTTTCTTCTATAGTTAGCCCCTGGTCCTGTTCTGACGCTTAAATCACTAGCAGTAATCATATAAGTACCTAAAGCACTAGATGTGTTTGTCTGTGGCTTAGGTGTAGGAGTTTCAACGTGTTCATTAACACTCTTATTTAAGATACCCTCTACAATTGCCTTTGCGCACTTGTCAGCGTTCCAATGAGCCCTATCTGTGGCATTGTCAACAAAGCAGCACTCAACAAGTAGTGCTGGAGAATTAGTCTTTCTCAACACATATAACTTAGTAGATGTTTTAACTCCTCTGTTTCTGATACCTAACGCATTAGAAACCTTTTCTGCAATTCTAGTTGCTTCATCTTTTGCTTTTGATTTACTGTTATAGATATATACCTCTGTTCCTGTTCCGCCCCCGGCGTTTAAGTGGATTGATACATCTAAGTCAACCTTATGATCATTACACTTACTTACAATTGCTTTTAGGTTAGCATTCTGTGTTGCTCCGTTATCATCAGTGCAATCATAAACTGTATGTCCGTTCGCTCTTAATAGTTCAATAACTCTATTTTTAACAGCTCTATCTTCATTAACTTCGTCTAGATAACCACTAGCGCCTCTGCACTTTAATGAATGACCGCCATGTACATTAAAATTCATATTTTATACCTTCTTTCTTAAAATAGATGAGAGGCGCGTATGTCCTCTCACAACGATATTTATAATTTAATGCATACATTCTTTTCTTTCTTGTAAGCATCTAAATATAATTCTTTTTTGTCTCCGTTATAAGTAGCCTCAAAATACATACCATCTGAAAGCGTAGTTGATAGTAAAGCCTTGTTATTTTGAAGTGTCTTACACACCCACACAACATAGATATCGAAATCCTGTGGATCTTCTAGATGTTCGTTTGTATATCTTCTTACTTCTTCGGTTGCAATCTTTAGAAATTCGTCATTACCCATTGTTATTCTCCTTGTTGATAGCGTTTTCTGCTACTTCTAAGCCTTTAGTTAAAACAGATGGTACATTATCACCTGCTTCAACGAAGTTTTCGATAATGCTTCTTAATTCATTGATAATGAGAGATGCTAGTGTAAACCATCCCACATAAGTTGTGATAGTCAAATCGATATTAATTGTTTGTCCAATCTCGATGAAGATTGCTGATGAAAGGAATGCAACTAGCACCATTAACCAGTACCCTAACTTTTTCCATACACCACGCACTCCCTTGGCAGAATTCTCCTTCCCTGTCAAACGAGATTTTCTAATCCCTGTGATGTAGTCGATGATGTTTAATGTCAAAAAGCCTACGAATAAAAACCAATGTGTGCCTAATGCAGCAGTCAATACTGCTACAATAGTGCCTCCAATAGCGTTAATCGCATCCATGTATTTTAATGATGTATCATATAATTTCATATATTTACTCCTTTATTCATACATTTTCTGCAATAAGCCATACATCTAACTGTATTTTAGTGATGTTCGAATAATTCATTCGACCACTATTGTTCGGACCTGTCTGCTTCAACTGCATATATAATTCATAAGTATTGCTCCATACGTTGAATACGACAGGAACATCATAATTCTTGCCATTAGATGTTATGATACAAGTTGCATGTTGAGTTCCGATATTTGGCGCTCTCCAAGGGAAATCACTTACATGTCTAGGTGCATACAATTTGAATGCATTATATCCATTACTATTAAGATTATTGACAGGTTCGTCAAATATAATTCTATATATATTGATATCTCCAAGACATTGGCCATAGATTGTCCCGTTAAATGTGCCGCCGTTCAATCTAGTACTTAATTGTCTTCTATCTATACAATTGCTTCCTGTACCAAGGATATATCCTTTTAAATATTCAGCAATGCTCTCCTGCCCCCAATCGTTTGGATGGAACCAATCTGTAGCCATCATATTTTCAAATGATAGAATATTTTCAGCACCTGGAACTACTGAGAATGGTTTATTGTTATAAGTTGCAATATTCCTATAGATTGGTAACATATCATACTTTAATCCATATTGATTACCACTATTTTTGAAATCCACACCAAATGGAGCAAAATGTATAATGGCATTAGGATATGTACTCTGTACATATGATATTAAGGCGTTAATTTTTGATTTTACAACATCATCTTGTCCTCTGTACGCTAACTCATTACACCCTCCACCAATCAATATATCAGTTACCATCTTTTTATTGCCTACCTGAGTCTCTATACCTTTAAGAAGAGTCAGATAGTTATTGGATGGATTAGAAAAGGATGCACCACCCTTGTGATTGATATAGATGTTGTCTGCTGAGAAGTGGCAATTCACTAACTTATTCTTAAGTCTGTCGCACCATCCTGTCGTATTACCATCGGGAGTGTAACCGTCTCCATAACTGTCACCAATAAAAATCAGTTTTCTTTTGCTTCTGTCTTCTAGATTCATCTTAGTTCCTACTACTCTCTTTCCGTCACTTGAATATGCGATTAAACCCTCATCTAGATTGTCGCTCGTGACCGTACTATCCGATATATCAATCAAGGTTTTACCGTCATATATGACCTTATTAATGCTCATATAACCACTCCTATGCGATTGTTACTGTAGTTCCGCCGGCAGAGTTCTCACTTTCTGCGTATGGAATCGGATTAACAGTAACCTGCGACAAATAGTTATATCCTGAATCAGGCATGATTGTCTGTGTAGCGGTGCTTGGTGTCACTGTCTTCTGCTGAGGTTTCGCACCTTCAGTGCCTGACATGGTACCTCTGACACCTAAAATAGTAATTCCATCACGAATATTCTTAGGAATAAGTTTATCCTGTTCAGCAGTTGCAATCTGAACATTACCTGAGCCATCGTGAAAACCCTGTGGAATCGTATATACCTGTTCCTTGGTTGCGATACTTCCTTCAACAGAACCATTGTTCTTCATAGTACCTGTTAATTTAGCGCCTCTAGCGTATGCAGTCTTTCCAGTAAGCATTTCAGCAACTGCAACAGTCGCATCACTTGAATCCACATCGAATGAACAAGTACCTGTGACTGTGGCACCAGTCTTATCATGAAATGTCATGTCTTTTAATACTTTATCTGCTGTCGCAGTATCACCTGTCAAGTCGATTAATGTTTTGCCTCCATAAACAACCTTATTTATATATTTAGTTTCTGTCATGTTTATAATTCCTTTCCTATGTATACTGTATTTCCCCCTTCTTCGTTGCTAGTTTCAAAGAAAGGGATTTTTTTAACTATTAAATCTTTATTGAGAAATTTATTTTTTGTCTTAATCTGCTGTTCGATATCTTTAGGCGTCACTGTGTAATCACCAGTGTAGATATCAGCATTATTCATGCCCTGATAATTTTTTATATCAAGTCTGAACTCTTCAGAACATATCTTCATATCAGTATGAAAAGACATGTCTTTTGACTTGAACTCTAGTTTAAGTCGCACATCAGATCACTCCATCTTTTAATATTCTTTCAACATATGTAGTGATGATATTAGATGCAATCGCTTCTCCACCAACAGTAATCGCACGCAGCTGAATCTCAGCCCGATGTTTTTCTTTAAGTTTCAGAGTATCTTCCTGTGACAGATGCACTTCTATCGTGTCACCGCTTAGATGACTGCATTCTATCTGTTTATCAAAAACAATTATATTGTCTTGCATGATAGTGAAATAGGCATACTGGAGAGTATTCACTTCAAACGGAAGTGTACATATTAATGTGGCTGTAGTACCTCTAATCATAAATGTACCTCCTATGCATATGAATAAACATATGTACCACAAACGTATGCTGTTGATACTGATCTATACATCGCTGTAAGAGTCCAGTGATTCGCTGTTATGTCGCCGGTGGTTGGATAAAATCTTAGCGTTAAATCGGAACTCTGCGTCTGTACAGGAATGAACACATTTTTTCTTGGAGACTTATCAAGTGGGAATCCTTCCCACATGTACCCCATTGTGTTAACTGCGATGGTAGCATTGACCAATCCGTCCCAATTTAGTTCAACAAGCTTTAACCCTTCATTGTATCTATATCTTAGTTCAACGTTACAAGCGTTTCTTCCACATGACACCCAATTACTCCATACATTTTTGGAAACAGTTTCTGTCAATTCCCTAATACTCATATATTCCTGACATTTGCGCTCCACAGATGTGATATTTAAGCCGTTTAAATGGACAGCGTATAAAACAAGATCTCTTGTACCTGTGCCGCTATAAATATCGGTCTGATTGTATGATGGTTCTGCTCCACCTGCTGGGCCTTTAATCACTGTAAGTGTATGTGTCTCTTTTGTCCCTGTTGTAGTAAATCTAGCAACAATGAGGTCTGTTCTTTTAACGCCACTTGAACCATTTTCGATTCTGACTGTTTCACTTCCAACGATTCGCATAAATCTTCCGTAATTGCACAGAATCCCGTCATTTATCTTGATTTCATTATTAGAAATGATTTCAGCCGTCATTCTACTGCCAGCGTGTAAGATACCGTAATAGTCATATAATGCTAAATACATATATCCATGCAGCTCAGCGCTGACTTCTGCATCTGTTATATTAATATTCTTGATCACTTTGCATCACCTACCTTATAAGAAATTGAAATATCACCATCACTAATCTTGATAATTTTTTGAGTTATAGGCTCTTTAAATGAGATGCCTGTAATATTTTCCTTTGCTCCGACAATGTCAAAAAGTTCTGCATTATCAGCATCAAAAGAGATTTCTAGCGTATCGCTCTCATTCGCTTCTGCTACTTTCTCAATTGCATTCTTGGTTAATTCATCACGACTTTCAACATTCACATCCTCGTGTTTATATGTCTTTCTGTCTAATCCTGTATATACCTGATTGGATTCGGTCCATGAGCCGTCAGACTGAAGATATAGATTAATTCTTAATCTATCTAATAACTCACCTTTTCCCAGACACAAAATGTGATTGTATGGCTTTGATTCAGTCTTGACTGTCATATCTATCTGATAGTCATTGTCATACTGCAGCGTGTCGCTTAAATCGTTGATTTTTTCGGCATATAGATGGATTTTCCCATCAACACGATGCCTAATGCACAATCTCGCATTACTAGCGCCTAACGCTTTCTCTAAGGCTTGTAAAAGATTTATATCTCTTACATCATATTTAACGTTGATATTGCTAGCGCCTATGTTATCGACTACAAAGAGATTGCTGAACCTACCATCAATCAACACATTGATGCATGTGTTAGCTTCACCATTTAAAGTTAAATATGCACTTCCTGCTGGTGGTTGTACATATTCCTTTTCTAGCAGTCCTCGAAATGTAGGACCTATCAAAGTGATAGTGTTATCTGACGTATTAATCTTCAATCTCTGGATTACTCCACCAATTTCAGTGTTCTCCTTATAGAAAAGAGACCCCACAGTAAACAAAGGGTCTCTATCTTCCAAGGATAATGTCAATTCAAAATCGTTCTTACTTACATCATACTTTCCTATCTCAATGTCAGCATCGAAATGAGTGAGGTATCCTAATTCGTTGTAGTTACTATCTGTATAGATATATTCTAATCCCATCTAGGCTCACCTCTTCTTTCAATCAAGACTATGTCAACCTTCTCAACACCTACAGTTGTAATGTCAAATGAGCCTTGAGGTATCTTCTTAAAAGCATCATATGACTTGTTACGGCTGTTGAATATATTGGACTGCACACCATTAGAAGAATACTTTGTAATAGTCTTCTTGAATGTGTCAATCTCTGCATATTCTTCAGCATTTAAAGTCACATATAATTGATAAGTGTTATCACTGATATTAATAATAGGGTTCGTGCATCTTCCATAGATTCGCATGATCATGTCCTTATCAGTAAATGATTCATTTACAACATTTACTGTTTTTGGGAGTGAATACGTAAAAGGATATGTGAAAGGATATTTTGTGACTGTTCTCGAACTGCTGGAAGTGAAGTCAGCTGTATATGTTGTCTCCTTAATCCAATAAGAGTCATCTGTAGTGATTTCAACGCTTAAATATAAGAGTCTCTTATCAATTAGATATTTGCTTTTAGTGGATTTGATTGCATAGCAATAATATTTATAACCATTTATTTCAAAATATCCTTTCTCTTTTTTGAGGATGTCTATTTCAAAATGCTCATAAAATTGGTTTTTAATCTCATTGGCTTTCTGCTGATCAACAAGAAAAACAAAGGGAATTGTCTTAGTGACAACCCCTTTATAAAATCCTGTAATCCTATTGTTATTCGTTTTAACGCTCCACTCAAAATCACGTAAATCACTATAATTCGCAAAGATACCAAGAGAAGTAAAGTCTAGTGTTTCATTGTTTGAATTTGTATGTTTAATTTTATCCAGCATATTTTCTCACAATCCTTCCCACTTCTCGATCATCTAACATAACAGCAAAAGAACCATCATTTAGTGCTTTTACAATAATATCGTGTAGTCTATCTTCATCGCTTAATAAAGCAATAATTCTATGTAATGCGTCTAGGATTTCATCAGCCCTATTGTTAGATGCCTGATTAATCATCTTCATCAATGTATCTCTACCAGCCACAACCTCAGCGCCTGCTTCACCAGCGCCAAGCATCTGACCGTTAGACATTCCGAAAATTGTTGGGGCGTCCAAAATCATTGGATTGTCCATCGCCTGTGCATACCATTTAATACCCAACGATGGGATTTTGCCTTTTAATAGGTCACCCACATTCCAGCCGTTAGGTTTGATATTAAAATGAGGTAGCGGAATATGCGGCCATGAGATCCTAAAATTAAAGAACCCTTTAATTTTATTGATGATGGCTCTCACAAAATTAGCTGCGGCACTCATTGGTGACATGATAGCGTTCTTTATGCCGTTCCAAACACTTGAGGCATGCGACTTAATGAAGTTAAAGCCTACTCTAACACCATTCTGCAACTCTCCTATAATCGCTAAAACTTTAGTCTTAGCACCGAAAATAGGACTTTCAATAACTTTCTTTATGTTATTAAAGATATTTGAAACACTGTTCTTTAAACTTTCAAAAAGGTTTTTCGCTGTACTAGTAAGAGATCCTCCCATACTAGTAATACCGTTCTTGATTCCATTAATAAGCCCTTTTCCTAAGTTCCACCAATTTATTGCATTCCATACCGCAAAAATCGCATAAATAATTTTAGGAATATTTGCAATCAATGAAGGAATAGACATTACAAGACCTTTAATGATTTCAGCAATGATTTTAACTCCCCATGCAAAAATAGTCTGTGCACTGTTAGAGAATGCATCTGCTAGATTTGCTATGATAGTAGGCACTTTAGATATTAAAGTAGGGAGTGCTGACATTAATCCTTGTACTAGATAAAAGATTAATTTCATTCCCATGCCCACAAGCACTGGAAGATAAGTCAATACTGCTTGAGAGAATTGGAGTAACATGTCCAATCCTTTAGATATTAAAGTAGGCATATTGCTAGAGATTGACTGACCTATTTTATCAATCATACCAGAACCAATCAGACTAGATAATTGACTGAAAATAGGAGATATAATACCAGGCAATGCGCCAATTAATCCAGCCACTAAATTAATAGCTGCAAGGATTAAAGAAGGCGCTAAATCAATGATCATATTCATTAGCTGCGGTGTAATCTGTATCAATGCATTAGGAAGTGCATCAAATACTTCCTTGATTTTTGGAGTCACATTTTTGGCAAGAATTCCCAAACTCTTAGCAAATTCACTAATAAGCGGTCCAACTGCCTGTTTAGGGTCTGCTAGACCTGTTAAAAGGTTATCCCATGACGCTTTAGTCATCTTCATAGCGCCGTCGATAGTTTTCATCGCTTCTTTGGCTGTTGTACCTGTAATGCCTAGATTCTTCTGTATTTCATGGATGGCATTATAAACATCACTTAGATTATTGATATCGTAGTGTATTCCTGTCAGTTTTTCAGCGTTCTGTAAAAGTCGCTCCATTTCTGACTTAGTACCGCCGTAACCTAATTTTAAATTCCTTTTATTCAACATAGTTCGTTAATCTATGCCCGTTCTCTTATGAACTGCTTTATATCACTATAAAGAGTAGACTATCTCTTGAACGATATAATCGTTCCCTCGCACTTCCAATCACTTGATTGTACTCTACTCGCTTTCATAACAATGTTATGCGCTTTTGATAGTCGTTACACCTTACTATTTCTAGTCTTGGCACGGTATTGTCTTTTCTAAGAGTTCCACCGTTTTCACGAGGTTTTAGTTGAACTATTTCGTTAATCCAACATTGTGTAGTTCTGCTTAGAGAACCCCTGATAAGCGTTTTGGACGTCTTCCATATTGGTACCCATCTTATTCGCGTTATCAGCCATATCAATAACAGTTTGATTAGCAACTTTAGCTGCTTCTGTTTCATTGGCGGTTGATTGCTTCAATGCAGCAGCAAAAGAAGTAATAGTATTCATATAATCATTCGCACTCATTCCAGCCGTCTTATATGCTACTTTCGCATTATTCATGACTTCTGTCTGCGCCTGTATTAACTGATCATATTTTCCTCTTGCTTGTTCAACTGTCTGCCCGATACTCTGCGCATACTTTTTTAGGCTCAGACCTTGAGCACCGAATAAGGTTTCGACACCACCGGCTAACTGCTCATATTCAGCATAATGCTGTATGACAAACTTCGTAATAGTGCCTATAGCCGTTGCAGCTGCAGTTGCTCCAATTATTGCAGCCTTGCCGACTTTAGAAGCAATCTCACCTGTCTTGTTTACAGCTTTTTCAATCTTGCTAGATTCTTCTTTTGCTGTATTAGCAGTGTCTTTTATACCTTTTTTTGTTTCTTCAACTCCTTTTAATCCGATAGATCCAAAGAGTTTAAATAATTCTAACATTTATTTCCCCCTCTCTTTTTCTTAAAGATTAGGATTGAAACTGTTAAGAATTTCATAGGAGTCATTTATAGTTGTTTCCATCTCTTCATCTGTCATTGTTTCAGATGTTTCAATTCCTGTGTTTTTCTTCCATTTAGTCATCATTTCATTCTTAAAGTCAGCGTATGACTTATCATATACTTTTGATTTCCAGATGTCGTATAACTTCTCGTCTGACACATTGTCAGCAAGTTCAGAAATGAACTCTGAAAAATTAGAAAAAGAGATCATGTTATCAATCAGTTCCATGGGGTTGGAATACCTCTTGTAAACCAAATCCATGAAGCCGACTTCTCCTATTTCAGCAATCCAGAAACAACCTTGTAAAAATCTTTGAATTCATCTTTTTGAAAGATTTCAATAATCATCTGTGCAAGTTCTGCAAGTGATAAGCATTCAACCTGCTTTCTATTTAGATTACTTACAGCTGACAAGAATTCAAAAACCTCATTTTCACATTTTCCAATGTTTTCAAAAATAACTGCGCAGCAAGAAAGAATGATATTGAAACCAACTTTTTCAGTTAGTTCCTCTTTTGATAGTCCTTCCTTGTTTTCTGCTAGTTTAGCAATCTCATTCGCATTAAAGCATTTCTTGAATTCCATAATGCCAAACTTATTAATTAGTTTAATGATTAAAAATGCATCTGTCGCTTTTAATTTTCTTAATTCATATTCCATAAATAACTCCTTTCAATCCTTAATTTAGTTATGCAGCTGCGGCACTAGGGTAATAGATGTGATAAGGTAGTACATTCTTATCAGCCTGTTCCAACTCCGCATAACACTCAAATTCTGCTTCAGGTACTACCATCTTTTTATTTTCACCTTCAATAGAAAAACCTGATGTGCATAGTGCCTTATCAAAAATAACGATGATTGGAGTTCCATCGATCTTCTTTCCGACATATGCTAGATTTTCGTAATAGTCACCTGTTTCAATCTGTGGCTTAGATACTAATTCTGTATATCCTGTTACCGTACTGCTCTCCACTTCTTTAGCAAAGATAGACTTTTTAATAAAGTCAGGAGTAATTTCTGCCAGTTTAAATTTCATCTTGGCGCTTTCTCCGACTTTTAGAGTGCCACCAACGAATTTGACTGTTGCTCCATCAATATCTAAGTCTAATAATTCAGGAGAAAAACTTACTGAACCACCGCCTGACGTTGCGCAAAATAATGATTCTACAAAGTTCCATTTACCGCCTTCATATTTCAAGCCCTTGTGAATAGTTCCAGCACCTAACATAATGTTTTCAGGCGTTTTGGCTGTAATTCCACTTGAAGGAATGGTTTCATTCGCCATATATTTATACCTCCCATTCTTGGATTGTTAAATTAATCTGTATTTTCTGCAATTCTATATCGTCTACACGAATCGGCATTGAATAGTCAAAATATACTGCTATGCCTGTTCCGTTTGATAAAATGGCTCTCTTATCTTTGAGGGCCTTTTTAATAATTTCCTTTTGCTTTTCTAGTTCTAAATAACTGCCTCTTGTTACACCTGTGAGAATAAAAGGGGTTTCCTGGTAATTGGTTTCTGCACTGTATTCAGTTTCGATATATTCCCCAACCCAATAAGGGTATTCAACTCTATCAGTCTTGTAATAGAGAAAGTGATAGTTAATAAGTGGCTTTAATGCATCGGAAATAAAATTCAAGCCTTCTGGTGTCATTCTCCAATGCCTCCAAAGATTTCCTCAGCTCTTGCTTGAATCTTTTTCTTAGAGGAGTTCTTGGCTTTTTCAAGCGCTCTTGATGGTGCTTTTCCTGTAGTAGTAACCCATCCGTATTTAGGGTGCTTATACTTCCACTTGGTTTTGCGACCATTACCTTTAAGAGCGTACTCACCTGTGCCGAACTCTTCCCATATAGCATTTTCTTCTGCTGATCCAACAATCCCAATCATGTTGTCAGCATCTACCACGTGCTCCCATGAGTTTTTTAACTGTCCGGTGTCTACTCTAGTGTTTCTCTTAACTTGTGACTCAAGTTCTCCACTTGCTTCTTCAAGAAACTTTAAAGCTACGCTATCAATTTCGTCGATTATAAACATTGAGTTATCTTCAAATTGTATTTTGCTCATTCTGTGCACCTTTGTATCGTAAATAGATTTCTAAATGTTGATGCATTCCCATCGGATCATCAATCAAAGTCACATCATAGACTTCATCATTTACAATCAACCTTGAGTTATCAGCACTATAGCCTTTCAAGTCCTTATAATCACAGATGAAAATGTGGGTTGACTCCTGTACCTTTGCGTTAAAGTTAGTGTAATGACTATCACCGCTTGATAAGTCTAAGAAGCCAAACAAAGAGATTGATTCCGCATAATCTTCAATAGGCTCACCAATTTCATTGAATGAATAGATGCACTTTTGAAGAACTGCTGTAATATTTCCACCTATCATATTAGAACCTTGCTTTCATATAAGGTTTTAAAAAGCCCGTGAGCGACTTTGGATAGCCTAAAGAAGAATTATCCCCATCCATGTTAAAGTAGGTCACAGAGTGTCTAGAAATTGTTTCTGACTGTACTCCGACCTTGCTTCTATTCTCTTTATCCCATTTCATGAGGTTGATAACCCCCGTTTTAATGTCAGCAGGATATTCTACTTTAGTACATAAGACACGAACCTCATTATTAACAGGCTTATCAACTGCGAAGTCATGCTCATTTGCTTCTGTCACAGTATATAAAGCATCATTAAAAGATGAATTAGATACCTGTACAGTGTCACCAACCTTGAAAAATTGAGGACCATTAAAAGAAAAACGACCGTCTGAAATATTGGCGGTCGTTCTAAAATTGCGCATTTGGAAATTATTATTAGTGTATTTTCTAATCATCAATTCTAAGGCTTCTAATTTCATTTTGATGATTTCGTCTGAGTCATCTGTATCATTCAAAAGCCTGAACTCTTCAATTGTCATGATCATAGAAAATCACCTCTTTTCTTATTTTTTAAATTTAGCAAGTAAAACCTTTGCTTCATTTGTTACTGCAACTCCATAATATTTAGTAGCAGTAATGTCGTGCTTCTGCTTTTTTGGAAGCCATTCATGATCTACCTGAGTATCTTTCTTTAAGAAAATTGTTAATGCTGGTAGCTCTTCTTCTGTGTATTCAGTTTCTGCTGAATCAGGTTCCATTTTTAATAAAAGATCTAAATAATACTTATCTTTTTCGGCGAGTGCATTTACTTTATCACCGATTTTTAAAACATCCTTACATCCTTTCTGTACAGTCTTTAAATGCTTAGCAGTTGTAGACTCTGATGTTCCATCTTCCACAATAGTAATTGTTCCATCATCAGCCTTTTCGTACTCAATATATTTAATCTTTTTAGACTTCTTGACCCAGCAATCTCCAATTTTTCCGACAGCACCTTTTACTAACACAGACTGTCCAAATTTATCTGCTGACTTAAAATCTTCGTCTTTCATTAAAGTTGAATGCTGTAAAGGATGAATAAATAATACTTTTTCAATACCGTCTTCTTCATCTTCGAAGATGGCGTCCGCATCTACAATGCCATTGTATGAGATAGCCGATAATGTTGCAGGATTATAGATATTCTTAGTGGTATACCCTGCATCAATTAAGTCATTATCAACTTTGCCCATGATTGCTTTCGCTAACTGTGTTTCAGCCTGTCCAATCGGATTGCCTAGCCCTGAATTAATGACAGTCTGTAAAATTCCGACTGATTTAGCAGCACATTTAATTGTGAATGTATTGCTAGTGGCTGATAAATTTGTTGTCTTGATTTCGCTATCTGTTTTTGATGCTTCTTCAACATCAAAATCTTCAGCGTCTCCAATATACTTCCATGATGGAACTGTCTTAGTGTCGCCTGCTGTGCCTTCTAAAGTAGTGTCAACTTTTGCATAAGGCGTTAATTTAGCTAATGCATCAATTTTTGCTTCAATCATATCTCCCATAACTTGAGGATTGATTACATTTTTCATTGTTGTAACTGTTGGCATATTTTTTATCTCCTTTTACTTTTTTTATTTCGTGTTCATTGCTTCTTGATATGCTTCAGGTTCTTCGTTGAAGACTTTCAATCTTTCAGAGTAAGGCATTTTTAAAATGTCTTTTCTAGTATATGAACCGTCATTTTTTCCGTGATCTAACTGTCCATTGCCAACTCTCTGATAACCATCTCCATTATCATCTGAAGCATTTTCAAACATATTTGGGAACTGTGTCTTTAATGCTGATACAGTATTTTCCCAACCTTTGATATTTTCATTTTCATCAAGTTCTAAGCTTTCGCCCTTTTCTTTCAATTTTTCATTTAATTTATAAGTTAAATAATCAACATCAACTGCCTTTTCAGACATTAAAGCAACTTTTACTGCACTCTTTAATTTTGTTTCTGCTAACTGCTTTTGTAAGTTTTCAACAGTTGCTTCATAATCGTTAATTTTAGATTGCATCTCTTTGTCATTTTTGCCTGTTTTTTTTAGTTCTGCAATAAGATTATTCGCATTAGATAATTCTGTACCTTTTGAATTCAATTCTTCTTGTAGCGCCTCATATTTACCTTTTCCAACGTACTCACCATTTGCAAGATTAGCAATTTTAACTTGCTTGTCTTTGTTGGCTTCATTACCGTTATATTCATTAATTGCTTTGAAAACCTGTTCAAAAAGTGTTTCGCCTAAAATCTCTTTTAAAAAATCCATATCATAACTCCTATTACTTACTCTGTTTTTATATCTGGTGTCTGCCAGTGTAAGTTTGCCTTTTTAACATCATGCTGGATGAATTTTATAAACCTTTTAAATGCCATGTTCAGGGCAAAATAAAAAGAGTCTACGTCTAGCCTCTGTTTCTATTTCTATTTAATACATTGTTTTTATTCTTGTATTGTGGTGGATCATGAGAAAGTTCTACTGTTTCATAGAACTCATGACCGCATATCATGCACTCATAGTGCGTTTTTCTGATTGCACAGCCTCTGTTTTTATCGAAGTATCTTCTTGATTCTACTTCAAAATAACAGTGCCTGTGTGGTCGCAGTCCTTCAGACATTAAATACCTCCTTTCAGGGTAAAATAAAAACCGACTATTTGTCGGTTTTACTTTTCTGATTTTTAAATTCATTAATCATTTTTAATATATATTCGTTATTCCCAATATATTTTTCACTACCAAGCACATCTAAAGCAGCTGTTGCAACATACCCTATAGGAACATTGAGTAAACATATCTCATTATTTTTATGCTGTCTTATTTCTTCAATAAAAGATTCATCGGTTATATTTTCATCAATCCCTTGCAAAAGTGCTTGCATAACAAATATTGGTTTATTGCTCCTCATCTTGTTGATGGTTTCTATAAAGCTATTATCATTCATACCTTTTAACCTCCGCGTTTCGAAGTTCTATCAGTCTTTCTACAACATCATTGTATCCCTCACGCTTTGCGAAGTCAATTTCTACTTGATATGCTCTGATTTCTCTTTCAGCACACTTTTGTAAATTTTGAAAAACCCTGAATCCTAAATAGCCATCATTTCTATCATCACAAAAATGCTGATATTCATGTAACCAAGCGCTTATGCTAGCACCTTCCTCTATGTTAACACTTCCAGGTGCTCCAGCTTTGATATTCGGAAAATAACCAATACAATCACTTCTTCTAGTAATTTCAACCCCACTATTATGCATATCGTTTATAATTGCTTCTAATTTTTTTGGGTGAGATTTTTCCGCTGCTCCAATATACTCTCTAATTGGATCGCTATCAGCATGAAAATACTTCTTCCTTTTCTTAGTTTCATTGACTTTAAGATATTTCTTTTTAAAATCCTCAAAATCCTTGCTTTTATCTAAACCGTAGTAGGCCGCTCTTTCTTTTAGTGTCTTGAGTTCGTCAGCATCTAAAGCCCATCTAGCACGTTGAAGTAACGCACATCTGCAGTTTACATCCTGTGAAGCAATCCCAAAGCCTCCAGGATACATAACTTCTATATCATCTACCACAAAAGGCTCGTCTATTTCTGCAAGTTTCCCATCAAGAAGCCTGTGCATTGGTCTAGTTCTTCCATCTAGTGTAGCATCCCACTGCTTAACCACTTCGCATCCTTTGGCTTTTGCTGCATGCTGTGCGTCATTGGCACTAAGAACCTGGATTCTATGTCCTTCTGTTCTAGCAATCCTCATTGCTTTATTAAAACCAATATTAGACGCTCCATCTATGTTTCTAGCAATATGCGCATATGATGAAGATGTGGCTATACCCCTTGAGATATGCTTTGCAATCTGCTTCTTGAGGACCCCGACATCAATACCCATTCTAGTATACAGCGGTACACTCAATTTAGTATTTAACGTCATAGCACTTGTAACTTGCTTCTCATTGATAGGAGTAATTAGCGGTATGCCTTGGCCCTGGATATCGTACATAGTTCCGATATATCCTGTGTAATAGGAATCTGTTAGATATCTTGTAATGCTGTCATAAGAATCAACGTCTAAATTCCCAATCAGTTCATCTAACTGCTTTTTGAGATTTTCTTGAAACTTCTTCTGATATATCTGAGATTTAAGCAATGATTTTTGCTTTTCATCTAACTCATCATAGGCAGAAAGAAGTAAATTAATCTTACCATTTGAAATTCTTATTTTCTGTTCTACTTCTTTAGCTGCATCTTCATATATCTTTTTTAATTCCTTCAGAAGTTTCTTCTCTTCTCGCAGTTTGGCTTTTTCAACTTCTAGCTGTCTCTTATTCATCTGGCACCGTCTTGTTTAACGTATCAGTCACATCATCTACTTGCTCATACGCTTCTTTTGGTTTTGGAAGTTTATCTTTGATTTCTTCGTAATCAATGTCCAAATAAGCGCATATTTCTTTAATGATTGTTTCACTAGGGAGATAGTCAAAAAGAGTGATCATGTTGTTAACAAAAGTCTCCTTAGCTTGTGCTTCAATCAATTTAGTTTGTGCTAGTTCCTGCTCATTAGACATAATCTTATGAATAAACTTAAAGTATACCTGTTTAGATTGATAATCTGTTCCTTCACGTTCGTTGATATCTTTTAAAACTGCTTTGAGGATTTTTCGCATAAACTGCTTTAATTTAATTTCTAGCTTGGAGCATTTTAAATCTAGCAATGAATAAAGAGCCTTAATTGCTATATTCGTGGTTGCGTTCGTGTCTTTTAATCCAGACGAGTTCAGCCCCATACCAAACCTATAGATATTCTTTTCATCAAGATCCAATTTTGCCTGTCTTGCTTGGAAAGGAATATCAATAGTCTTGATTTCAACGTTTCCACCCTCACCAACACCAATCATTTTTTTAGTTTTTATATTCTGCTGCAGTTCTTCCAGGTTATCCCCTTCAAAACCGCTGACAGCATATAAAGGATGGTCGAAATCAATTAAATTGTTAGAAAGGCTGGATGCCATCAAATCATAATCATCTATCAAGTCTTTAATGATATAAAGACCGCTTCTTTGGTCTTCATTATTATCTAACCTGAAGAATGGAATGTATCCAAAACTTTTTCCATAGATATTGTTATCACTCTTCTTTTTATAGAGTGCGTGGTATCTTGGATTGATAGACTCTCCAGGATCTAAAATGATTTTCCCATCATCTTCCTGAATGTAATATGTTACATCATTAGCACTCCATACTTGAATTTTCTTTATTTTCTTATCTTCTTTAACAATCTTATCAATGTACCAATAGATAACATATGAACATCCATCATCTGTATCTTTATCTCTTACTTCTACAACTCCCAATGAATCAGCACACATGAAAGATAATTCATCATCTTCGTTCCTGTATGCGTACATGTATTCGAACCCTTTTGAAACACATCCTGTCAGAAGCTTGTGTATTTCAGCAATGAAATTCTCGTTATAGTTGAAATAATCATCTAATTTGTTCTGGAGTTCGGGGTCATCAGATTTAACAAAGCCCTCGTCATTAGATAGCATATACTGTACTTCTTGATCTACTAATTCATGAAAGAATGTATGTGCTATTTTTGTGTTGCTTCTTGTAGTATCCTCGACAAGGTTTCCATCTGAATCATAATAGAACATTCTGTAATGTTTAATATCATGATTTGCTTTATAGTAATCTCTTCCTTTTCTTGCATACCTTTTAATCTTTGAACCCTTGTCCAAATTTATAAAAAAATTAATTTCTTCAGTTGTCAGCATGCACTCACCCCTTTCTTTAGATTAGCCAATCTGGTTTAGTAATGTATCTTTCTAATGCATATCGCATTGCATCCATAAGATGGTTAAAGTCATCAATCGGAACATTTAAACGTGTTCCAAATTTATCAGTATCCCACGTGTAATTGGATATTTCAGTAATGAAATTCACACAGCGAGGATGAATAATGATTTCTAAATCCTGTATCCATTGAATGCCGTTATTGATACTGTCTTTTCCTTTCTTGGCGCCTTCAATACGTTTTAAGCCATACCCTTTCAATTCTGCTATAGACTTAGGCTCTGCAGAGTCTGCAGTTATCTTTTCTTTTCTGTATCCTAAATCTATTATCCTGTCGGCTATCGCTCTGTTTGTGAGGCCTTTTTCATAGAATTCATCATATACATATAACTTCTTATTTTCTAAGTCTAAAAAAGCCAAGAAAAAAGCCGTTGGGTCATTTGTGTAACCAAAGTCTAACCCTACAGCCATTTTCAATTTATCTTTAATTATTCCAACCTTGCCATCGCGTGCCTCTCTTGCAGTGATCATAGTGAAATCTTCTTCTCTCCAATTCTCATAAATAAGACCTTCAACAATACCCCAATTTCCTAATCCTGCCACTTGATAACGACGAGGATTGTTGACTTTCATTCTTTCAAATAAACGCTTATCAGAAGCATCAAGCCACTCGTTGCATAAATAATTAGTAGTCAATGCTAGTATGTCATCATCTTTAGTATCAAAAAACCTTTTCTTTAGCCAATGACGCTCATTCCATGGGTTAAAAGTAATTGTTATCTGCTTAAAGAGTGGTGCTGGAGTTGCACCTCTTATTGATTCGTCCAAAGTGTCGAAATCGGTCTCTTTCATTACTTCGTACGCTTCTTCAATCCACATCCAGCATAAATAACCTTTGTCAACTGCTATAGATGTAATCTTAAAAGCATCGTCAAGACCACGAAAATAGATTTTCTGTCCTGTGGGCATGTACGTAGCCTCTAGAGGAGACAAAGTGAAATTCCAATACTTATCAACTCCAAGCCTGTGACATGCCCATTTTAGGTCCGCATAGCAAGAGTCTTTTAATGTCCTTCCTACTTTTCTAATTACTAATAGATTGGAATCAGGATATTTCATCAGGTTATATATGTACCATAAAGCAGTGGTTTTTGATTTCTTAGAACCTCGCGACCCTTTGCAGACTCTATATCTGCCTTTATAATGCCAAAAATCCTTGTACCCTTTTCCGATTATGTCAGGAAGATATAAGCCATTTAATTCATTATTCAAGGTCATCCTCTCCATAGAAAACGACAGGAACGCTCATTTCAACATTCATGTTATTATCCGGCTTTTGTCCGATGGTATCACGTACATATTCAGCAGCTCGAACATCTCCTTTAGCAGCTTTATTCAGCATAGATATGGCAATAGCCTCCTGCATAGTGATGTTTTTTCCTTTGATTGCTGCAATGCTCTTAATACGTTCAATATCGGCTTTCTTTCCATTTCTAAGAGGCATAGACAATAATTGCTCAAGGGTTTCTTTAATGGCTCTCTTTTCTCTTTTCGCTTTGCCTGATGCTATTCCGCCTTTTCGGCCGTTCTCTCTTCTTTCTTCTGGTGTCATGTTTGCGAACTCATTTTTTGCCATTATCATCACCCGCCTTTCAACGCAAAAAAGCAACCCATTCTTTGAGTTGCTTTTACAAATTAAAATAATAATATAATCATGTTGGAATTGTACCTTACTACATCAGCTCTTACAATAAAAAAAGGAAAGCGTCACGATTCGAACGTGAGTCTCCTCAGTGGAAAAACCATACATCAAAGTGTAATCAACCTCTATACTACTACTTCCCTTTTTTTCTATTTAACCAAAACTCCTTAACTTTGTCAACCATTCGCCTTTCTTTATCGGTAAGCCTTGCCGCTCCTTTTTTACCGTCATTTTCAATAACATAAAAAAGGAGCCCTTATGAGCTCCTAAATTCTTAGCAGTCAACCGGAATTGAACCGATGCCTTGTCTATCAACCTGTTCTGCCAGCCTAAACTATCTTCTGCTAAGATAAGCATGCCATACTTTTTCAACGCTTTCAACCATTTTCTTTTCTTCCTTTTATTTTTTTCTAGTACTTTATTGAATTTATATTTGATATCTCTGCGTTTAAGATAGTATGCCTCAGTATGCCAATGTCATTTTAAACCTTTTGAGTGCCTTTAACATTACATTGCTGACCAGTATGAACTGTGTCTATTAACGCCTTTTTTTGAACTTCTGACAGTATAATCTGTTTTTCTATTTGCTAACTCTTTAGCATAATCAGCGTTCATTTTTTCTACTGCCTTATCAGATAAAATTGAAGCCTTGCCCTTTCCGACCTTATTAACACGTTTGATAATCGCATCAACATTCCCGTACTTATCGTAAGCTTTTTGAAAAGGATGGTTACTATCAAAATAGCGTACCAAAGCCCCACGCGCATTTTTTGGTGTTGCCATCGAGATTTTTCCGCCAATAACTATATAATGATTTGTGTTCCCTTTTTCATCAGTAATGCTAAAGCCATTGTATTTAGCATTGCTCGCTTTGCCTCTTCTTATTCCACTTGATGCACCTCTACCACCCATATATATTATGCTCCTTTCGATATACGATTTATATATTTTTTAAATTTTTCATTTTTTCTGTCACATGATTATCATAGTATTTCACATTAGCACCCTTGAAGTCATAGCCAATGTCGCCACCATAGACAAGCACATTCTTAGGCTTTAGCCTCTTCATGGCTTCATCCATGCCCTGTGTCCATATCTTTGTGGCTTCCTTGCTGCGCTTAACTCCAATAGTAGAAACTGAAATTGTACTGTTAGAAGGAATACCATCAAAACAAAAAGTAAATGTTTCTGGTTCAGCCCATGATACAGTAGGAATCACTCTAAGCCCTCTATCCTGATAGATCTGACCAATTAAACGGCTTCTGTATACATTCCATATTTTCATGGCCATAGGCATATCCATGTAAAGAGAAAACTCAGGAGTAAGAATACAGTCAAACTGCGCAAGCTTATCAACATACATCTGAGGAGATGCCCAAATTCTTTCAAATTGATAGTCATCAATATAAAAATGAACACCTGATTCATATCTATCAGAATTCAATACATAATTGAAGCCAACAAGATCATCAGGAACATAGTCAATTCTTTCAAGTTTAGGCATCTGATAGAATCCTATTGTTCTAAGTTCATCATATTCATCAAGGTTATATGCGTTTCCTGTTCTTTCTCTTTCATTAACCTTTTCAGAATCATCTTCCTCAGGTTCTTCAAATTCAATTGACTCAAATCCAAACGAATCCATGTCTATATTGATAATGTCATCAAGTTCATCGCTTAGGATTTCAAAATCCCATTCAGCTTTCTCTGATACCTTGTTATCTGCTAGTCTAAAAGCCTTAATCTGCTCGTCTGAGAGGTCATCGGCTACTATGCATGGAACTGTCTCAAGTCCTAGCTTTAGCGCTGCTTTAAACCTTGTATGACCGCATACGATGATATTATTCCTATCAATCACTATAGGAACTTTAAAACCAAACTCCTTGATACTGTTCATCACCATTGGAACGGCTTCATCATTCCTTCTAGGATTGCGACTATAAGGGATTAGATCAGCAATAGGCTTCTGCGTTACCTTGATGTCATTCATCTGTTATTCTCCTTCCTGGTAAAATAAAAAGGCACTTATACAAGCGCCTTGAAATCATAGTTCCCTATCAAACTATTTCCACATGTTATATGTTAGCACCTTTATATTACTAATGCGTTTTGATTTCATGACTTTTCTATACTTTCTGTTATATTTTTATCATTTATAACTTCAGATAATTCGATGATACCAGAACAAAGGAAGTGTCTTACCGTTCCTACTGAATACTGCATCAAGTCGGCTATATCATAATCACTCATTAGTTCAACATACTTATAAAACAATGCATCACGATGATTCATGTTGTCTAGTTTCTCAATATCCTCACGAATAAGAGACATCTGAGCAATATACTTATCCTTCATCATGATGTAATCGTTCTGAGTCTTAGGTTCTGAATATGAACCGCTCGGACTATCATCATATCTGATTGATTTAACATTAATCATCTTGTTATTGATGTACTCCACTCGATTGCGCATATTCCTATAGCTTTTAAGATAGTTTCTTGTCTCTTCTGGCGTCATCTGATTACCTCCTGATTACTCAAAAATGAAAAATAAATAAATCACTATCACCAGTACAAATAAAATAAAAAACAAAAATTAACCTCCTTTCTGGAGAAGAAGAAAACAGTCCTTTACTCTTCCTATTGGTTTTCAATTTGTGTCTTCTCTTCTCCCAGCAACATCATAACTTTATAGTTGGATAGCAAAATTAGCGCTTCATACTCTTATTCTTTGCAAAAGAAGGTGAATGAGATTGAAGCAAAGCCATGACACTGCTGTTGTTTGTTGGTTTTAGAATAGAAAAATATGTTATGGCATCGAATCCATGAGAGGATCTTGCTTTTAGAAAAGAATCTATTAAGAGTAATCCATATAGATTTTCTTATTTTAAATTTTCTTATGAGTTAAATATAAAGAACTCAATGCCCTGTATGATTATCTGATGAACTCTGATTGAATGAATCTAGCTAGATCCAAATATTCGTTATGGTCTGTTTTCTTTGTAGAAATATCATCTAAAGAAATAATCATATTTCTATTATTTCGTGTTCTTGTTGCAATGATAACTCTATCTGCTTCGTAATTAACACCATCATACCAAAAGCTCCCGTTGTCTTTTTTGCTTTTGAAGTTCTTCAGATATTTAATACGCTGTTCTGCCAACTCCAACGAAAGAAAATATTCATCAAACACCAAATTATGTGGTTGTCCATTTGTGTAGAACGCTATTCTGTACGGATATGACTCTTTTTTGTGCTTTATCAATTCAAATCTAACTCTTTCCAGATTGATAACAGAAAAATTATTTCTCATGTATTCTTTTTCTTCTTCCGTTCTTGGCTCTTTGAATACTCTGAACACTTCAATGAAGTTACATTTTAATTTATTCGGTTTTTTTTCTATCTGCAGTATTGGCTTTGGTTTAAGTTTGATTGTTGGTTCGATATCTTCAATAACTCCATCAACCCATTTGATTTTTAGACGAAGATCATATTTACGTGAATTGTATATCTTGTCATTATTCAAATGGTATCTAAGTGCGTTTGTTGAGATTCCAAAGAAACCCCACATTTTATTACTGCTCCCACATGCTAAAAAGCTGCCATCATCTGCATTGTATGCATAATAAGAACCAGTTCTTATCATTTTTCTACGTCTCCTTTATCGTTGTTTTGAATTTATATTCAAAAATCTTTTTCTTAATCTTATAAACTTCTGTCTTTCTGCCTTTGACGTCTTCTACAACTTTAACGTTATTGATGTAATAGACGAAGTCAGCAATATACTCCATCCTTCTTCTCTTTCTCTTCTTCCCATCAATTTCGATTTCAAAAGGAGGGATCAATACAAACGGCACCTGTAATTGCAAATCGTTAATTAATCCGTCTTTTTCCATCTGCTTTAATTCCAAATAGCGTTTTGCTTCCTTCTTGGAATCGAATGTAAAGCCGTCAACTGTAGTTTTTCTTGAGTTGTACTTGCTCATTAGAATTGAATGTCATCCTCTTCCATAATCAATCCTTCATCCTCAAACTGCTGAATTGGTTCATTATGTACATAACTGTTGGTTTGTGCTTGTGCTGCAGTAGCTGTATTACTATCCCTCTTTGTATTAATAAACTGTACAGAGTCAGCAATTACCTCAGTAACATATACCTTCTGACCTTGATTGTTCTCATAGTTTCTTGTCTGAATGCGACCATCAACAGAAACGAGGGAACCTTTAGAACAGTATCGTTCTGTGTTTTCTGCAATCTTACCCCAGCACACACAATTAATGAAGTCAGCCTCCTGATCATCGCTCTTGAAGTTTCTTTCTACTGCTAAGTTGAAAGAAGTGACTGCCTTCCCACTCCCTGTTCTTCTTAGTTCAGGGTCTCTTGTAAGTCTTCCGACTAATAAAGCACGATTAAGCATTAATAGTGTTCCTCCTTGTCATTTATTGTCATAAGTTATTGCGCTCCTTATCTTTTCTGAGTTCTTCTCTAAATGTCGAAAGCGTAGAGAAGAAGACTGCTAACAGGATAAATACTCCAATTATGAGCGCTAAGGCTAGCACAACAAGAAGAATCAGAAGAAACGCATATTTAACTAACTGTAATAGAAACATCTATATCACTCCTATCTGATAAACAAGTAAATCATCAACATCAGTGTAGCAGCATAAGCTACTGCAAGAATAAAGAAATCTCTGTTAGCCTTTTTACAGCTTTTAATGAGTTTATTGTTTAACTCCTGAAGAGCCTTCGTCGTTTCTAAATTTTCATTGTAAATACTCAATACAGATTGGTTTGCTTTTTCATAACTTTTACACTTATCTTCTAAATCTTCATATTCAGCCTTTAAATCTTCCAATTCTTCTTCTAAACAATGTTTTTCACTTTCTAATTCTTCAATCTGACTTTGTAGTTCTGTTATCTGCTCTTCATGCAGTTTCATTGAAATAGTGTTCATGTTATTTTACTGTTCTCCTTTTACTTCTAAGTCTTCAATGTAATCATCATTTTTATGTGCAGTTAAATATCGCAATAATTCTGTATCGGAAGTATTAGGACTATAATATAAATCATCAGGATAAAAGAACTTAGTAAACTGCGTATACCATCCACTTTTTTTAAAATATTTATTAAAACCCATCACTTGAATTTTTCTGACATATAGTTTAGGTGTTAATTTTAAAGTCAGCATTTTAATATCAGGTGTTAAATACTCAACTTCCCAGTTCTTCTCATTTCTTAAGAATGAGGTTCTCTCTTCTTTATTCTTCAGCATCATTGACCACCTCACAGCTATTAAGTACCTCTTCGATTGATGTAGGCTCTTCGTCTTCCCATTGAATGAATTGAAATAAATCGTCAAACAGACTCATGCTTCGCATACATGTAAGAGCTTGCCAAGCCTTATCATATTTCCTTGGCTTGTTTATATAAGCGTAAAGATAACCGTTTCTTTCACGGACAATAAATTTATATTGTTTATTTTTAAAGAGATGTCCTAAAATCTCATACTCAAATCTAGTTAGTTTAATATGCTTTTTATATTTTGAAAGAAGCCATTTCATTCTTTCAAAATAGCACAAACCTGTACCTTCATTAAATAAGCATTCAGAACATTCCAAATCTATGCAATTTCTAAGCACATTTTGATTATTTGTCTCAATTGCGAATCTTTCAGTTTTATCTACCTTTGCCAATATTTCATCTCGGTATTTTTCAGCATTAATCATAATCAACCACCTCGCAGTTATTGAGAATATCTTTGATTAACATCGGGTCGTATTCTCCATCTTTAACAAATTGAAATAAATCTTTTAAAGGAGAGACTTTTTCATATGTTCCTTCTCCTACACACCAAATTCCACCAACCAAATCATTTATCGGCTCATGTGTATATACATACACATTATTAAAACTTCTAACAATATATCTGTACTCTGTATGATTTAGAATATGATTCAAAATGCCATATTCTAATTTGCTCAATTTAACAGGCTCTTTATACTCAGATAAGAGCCATTTAACTTTAATATTCGAGCAGTGATCTCCTGCTTCGTGAAAGAAACAATCATCACAAACACCAAGGCATTTCTTAATTGTATGCTTATCCTTGCTCATTGAAAAATCAAAAACAACATTTGAATTTTCTAATATTTCTTTCTTATACTTTTCTGCGTTTAACATAATTATTCACCTCCTAGAAAGTCAGACATACTTGTTTGTACATTTTTAGGTTCCGCTAACATTTCGTTCTTAGCACGAGTATAAAAGTTTCTATCAATTTCAAAGCCATATGCGTTTCTGTTTAGTTCAAGGCATGCTCTTAATGTGCTACCGCTGCCACAGCAGGGATCAATAACAACATCACCTTCATTGGTAAATATTTCTATTAACTGCTTAAGCACATTAACAGGTTTCTGGGCTGGATGAATTTTAGGAATATCCTTTCCATCCTTCTCCCATCTGAACCAGTTAAATATCATTCTTCCTGTTCCTCTGATGTTCTTACCTGTTTCTGGATCAGTCTGTACTCCATTTCTGAACTTTGGTAATTTACCTCTATACATAACTAATGCATATTCAGTTGCGCCAACGACACGCATATTAGCTTTTAAAACCTGCGGACTGTAATTCTTTATGAACACTAAAGGAATATAATTCACAAAACCATGCTTCTTTCCTGCATCTATCAATGTTGACATCTGTTCAAAACTACAGAATACAATCATGCATGGACTATCTGAACTTCTTCCACGCTTTTGCTTTTTATAATCCTCTTTCTTGAGCATTCTTGAACAGAAATGGAAGTATTCATATAGATTGAAATTAAAATCACTATTAAATGCTGATTTGCCGGCCAATTTAGATTCGCCATTCTTATTGTCTCCACCCTTGTACCACATTGGATTGCTGCCATAAAAATCATTACCCACGTTATACGGTACATCAGCAATTATTAATTGAGCTTTAGGTATTGCATATCTCTTATAATTCTGCATGCTATCTCTGTATATCTCGCATCTTACTTTCTTCATTTTGATTCTCCTCTTTAATCCATTTGATAAAATTATTATTTGAATAGAATGGACATGATTCTTCACATAGATCATTATCACAAGGTACACCTAATCTTTTCTTTAGAGAGTTATTGAAGTATGAACAAAGGAATCTTCCATCAACTTCAATATCTGTTAGAAAGTCAGCGACTGCTTTTAACTTCTTGTCATTCACAATTGCCATACTTTTCAGACTCCTTTCTTCTCTCTTCTTCTTTTTGAATCGCTCTTTCAAGTTCTCTGTTAATTTTTAACTTCTGATAATCTGCTACTTTATCAATATCCAAATATCCTAGACATACTAATTCACTGATACAGATTAAGACATCAGCCACCTCTTCGTGTAAGTTGTCTTCATATTCATCACGAAAGCCATATCTCTTTACTTTAGTAATTGCTTGAATTAACTCTGCACATTCTTCTGATGTAATAATAAGAGTTAGATCATCACCATTTACATGTGCTATGTTATCTAATCCGAGTATTAATTGTTGTGGATAATTCAATAATCCTTTTAGTTTCCCAATCTCTTTAAACATTTTTTTATAAACCCCCTCCTTAATCTAAATCTTCATCATGTTCATACTTCTTACTATCAAGTAACTCTTGAAGCCTTTTGCGTGCTTCTTCCTGTTCAGGAGTTAATACAATAGCGTCTGGTATTTTATTTTCTGAAGATTCTTCTTTTTCTTTCTTTCTTCTCTCTGCTATTGGTATAGGCTTATTTTTTTCAGCCTCTTTATTTCTCAAGAATCCATCTATATGTTTTTCTAGATTTCTTATATCAGTTCTATCTTTTACAGATTCATAATATTCACTGATGTACTCCAACTTGTCTTTCTTAAAGAAAATAGAAAAAATAGATTCATAAGACGGACAATACTCTACAGTACAGTCTTTTTCTCTTTTCTCTTTTCTTTGTTCTTTTATTGTCTTATTAGGGTTTAGTTCTTGGTTTAGTTCTAAACCACTTGCTAAACCACTTGCTAAACCACTTGCTAAACCACTTGCTAAACCGGTAGTATCTTCCGACTCCTCGTTTTCGCTTTTTGAAAACCCGTTACTTTGGTATTTATCCCAGTTTAATACCGTCACTTTAGTGCCCTTTTTAGATATATCTAACTTAATTTTCCCACATTCTTCTAATAAGCGAAGGTATTTGGAAACTGTCGGTTTAGACATATGACACCTTGATGCGACCTGATTCAGAGAGAGGATGCATTGTCCTCTCTTGATCAAGTCTCCGTGATGATAATAATCAACAGGATTAGTGTGTAGTAAGATGTCAATCCAAAGATGGAACATCTTGGAATCGTGATAGACTTCATCGTAGTCCATCATATAAAGTTTTATCCATCTCCTTCTTTCCATCTTTCATGTCTTCCTTTCTTTTTATCTCTTATAACCCAAATGGATCATAGTTGTCTTCTTCGAATCCGAATTCATTCAATTCAACATTGATGCCCATTTCAGCTAGTTCTTTATCTGAATCTTCCTGTGGTGCCTTAGGTGCTGAACTTTCCTGTTCGATTGCCTTAGGTGCTTCTTCTGGCACTTCAACTACTGCAGCAGGAACGATAGTATTGTTGTCTGATGAAAATTCGAACGAACTTCCATCAGAAGAATATGCCTGGATTTCTGTATCTGTTAATAAACCATGCTTAGAAAGCAACTGACGGATGACTGTCTTCTTAGCCATTTCATCAAAGTTTTTATACCAGAAAGAGGAATACATCCATTCATTCTTATGATCATAGTTGCCTTTTTCATAATCCTCATAAGATACCTTCTTCTTAGCACCATATTTTGTATTGATTGTTGTCTCATTCTTGCTGAATGCCTGTGAGAACTGATCAGCATGATTGAGCATCTTTGATTTAGGCCAGTAGATCTTCTTCTTATAGCCGTTTCTCATTTCAAAATATGCCATATATCCAATTACTGGGGTATTTTCTCTAACTTCATCATCTTCAATAAACTTGAATTTTGGCTTTCCTGTTTCAGAATCTCTTCCAAGATACTCACCTTCACGAATTTCGATGGCATCAATATCAATATACTGTCCTGTCTTGATTGCTAGCTGAATCAATCCTTTATAGCCAAGAATGAACTGAGCTTTCTTGTACCCTAGCTTGTTATCCATGAAAGGAGCTAAATAGAAATACCCTAAAGAGATAGGAAGATGAAGTGCCTCACCCTGAAGCGCCCCAGTAATGATAGAGTTACTTTCACATTCTGCTAGTGAAGGATTGTTATTAACTAAACTGATTAATGAAGTGATGAAGCGCTGTGCATTGACTGCTCCGACCATCTGATTAATCTTGTTCTTCACTAGATCAGTGGCAAGTACTGCATTGAAATGCTTTGCTCCTGTCACGATTTCTGAATTCTTCTGTTTCTGTAATTTGTTTGCTACCATTGTTATTTTTCCTCCTTAGTCAATGTGTAGTTGAATCTATCTCCATGTCTTGCCTTGATTGCCTTGAATGCAGCTGCTAATTCTGTTAGAGCGCCAATTGAACCATCGAACTCAGCAATATACTTGAACTTGTATGTCTTGTTTCTTAGATTTTCGGCAAGCTTCTTGGCTTCAAATGTGATTACTTCTGTTTCTGGAGAAGCATTTACAGGCTTTTCCTGCTGCTTAACTTCTTCCTTCTGCTTCTGAAGTTCTCTGTTTCTTAAGATTCCGTTGATTCTGCAATCAATGTCCTTTGTAAGACTTTCAAGAGACTCCTGTACTAGCATCTTTTTGTATAGAGTTAAATCAAACATCTGCTGATCAATATCCGATTCCTTACATTTTGCTTCTAAATAGATGCATAAACCTTCAATTTTCTGCTGATAGATTTCATATTCCTTTTTAACTCTTTCGCATTCCTGTTTGATTTCTTCAACAAGTGCCTTTGTTGGCTTATGGTTATTAATGAATTTCTTCAATGTGCTCCAACGAGGATCCGTATTGAAGAAATTAGTAGCAAAGTATTCATTGAAATCATTTCTTTCTACGTAATCATGAAGAGCCTTCTTGCATAGAGCTTCGACAACTTTCTTATTTTCTTCAACTTCCTTATCTGTGAATTCCTTAATATCACTAGATAATGAACTAATAGAAGCATCAAACATCTTAAGAACTTCTTTCATATCGTTCTCGAAGTCTGTGTAGACTTTCATTGCTTCTTTTTTGACTGCCTTTTTGCTTTCATTGATATTGTCTTTTTCTTTCTTCAGTTTAGAAACAACATCAGATAACTCTTTATAGTTGTCTGCAGTCACTACAATGCCGTCATAGCGCTTCAAATAAGACTTTACAGCCTCTTTGAAGTGTTTTACGTTACATCCTTCAATCTGCGCTGGAATGACCTTCACAACGCTTAAACTAGGCATTTCAGCCACTTCATTGACATCTGCATCAATAGGCTGTGTATCTTCTTCATCGATGATTGCATCCTTGAACTTCACCTGTTCGTATCTGATGTCAATCTGCTTGTCAGCGAATACTTCACCATTGTCATTAACTGCAGCGAGTGCTGTGATTGCACCAAAAGGCCATGCTAGTTCAGTTACTGGCTTTCCATCTGCAATTTTTTTGTTGTCATCTGCAAGCATGACTTTGAGAATCTCAAAATCAATCTTGTCTGTTTCGATTCCGATGTGACCGCCATATAAGCGGTCTTTAATTTCTTGTTTAAATCTCATTCTTTTTCTCCTTTAAATAAAATTTGGTTCAATATCTTCCACGATGTGCTTTTTCCAGAAGGCTTCTTCATCAGCCTCCAACTGCATTAGATCCAAAAGCACTTCGCTTCTTTCAATTCTTCTAATGATAGTTTTTGTCTCGTCACACCATGGCATCATCGCAATACCAAATAAGACAACGAATTCAGCACCTGTCACATTCATGTAGTGCAAGCACTGACAGTAATATGTCTGAGGCATTGAATCATCGCCCCACTCTTCTTGGAAGTACTGCCACTTGTTAATGGTTGTTGACTTAATTTCTAAAATCCCTGTTGATCCATCTTCCTTTCGAATAAGAGCGCCGTCCAAGTTGGCTCGCATCCATTCCTTATCTTTCCTGGATAAGGAGTAATCCTTTGTATCAATGACTTCATAGTCATCACCATAGAGTGCCTCAAACAGGTTGAACATTACAGGCTCTAGGCGGTTCCCCATCTCAATAGCGTGATTTGAAACCTGAGGTCTTTTTTGTCTGCCTGTCTTGTCTTCCCAAAGTTCGTGGAGAGTGGTGTAGCGGTTGACACCTTCGATTATTCCAGCATCTGAACCACCAATTCCCTTCCTTCTCTGAGAGAGCCACCCTTCTTTTGTCTTGGGAATCTCTTCATAAATGCAATCGAATAGATTTTTGAATTCAGTCATTGCTTAACACACCCTTTTACTTCTTTTCTAGAGCTTTTTCCATAGCCTTGATATAATTCTTATTTCTTAAAATCATATCGTTTTTGTATTTATCGCTATTTATATAATTAAGAATCACTCTTGATATACGCTTTGCTTTTTTATCTCCAGCAACTGACAATAAGCGAGCTATGTTCTGTATACACATTGGAACGGGATACACAAGATTCTTATTCTCCATCTACGTAATCCCCTTCAAACAATCTATCTAGCGCTTCTAAGATATCAGAGACTGTATTTACATCTCCTAATGGTCCAAATGCCTCAATTGCATCATCTGGACTTTCATACACCTTATTTATAATTCTATTGAATTCCTTTTTTTCTCCTTCATCGTCAAACCCATTAGTGAAGCGTCCTTCTTTGGCAACTTTAACGATGTAAGCAAATAGCAATAAGTACTGCCATGTGTTTCCTGTTCCTGTTACTTCACAGTTCCCGTTTTTAATCTCAAGGTGTAGGAATGGTGTTTCTACGTGTTTGATCATAATTATTTATCCCCCTTTAATCCGATATATTCCAAAAATAAGATGTTTAATCCTAATGAGAAAGCACTTAAGACATGTGCGGCTGTACTATCCCAATTTGTGCCTGTACTAATCATTGAAATAACCATGCCTAAAACAAACAAATTAATTGTAATTAATAAGATTCTTTTACTATTCATAATTTCCTCTTTCTGTGCTATAATTAGCACTGTCTGATTTTTATCAATCTTTTCCAAGATTGAGTGGGAGCACACGATGGCTGTCGTGTGTTCTTTTTTTGTGCTCATAAGCACTTAGCGCCAAAGAAAGCATTTATTTGATCAACAGACAAATTATTTAAAAAGGATTGATATATTCAATGTAAGATACACATACGAAGGGAGTTTCCAAAAAAATGAAAACGAGACATTCTACAATAATATTATTTGCCTTCTTTGGCCTTAGGTGCCTACGAGCAACTAAAGCTATTTATTCAATTGTTTTTCTTTTAGAATCATCTCATGTTCAATATTCGCATTTTTGATGATCCTTTTTTCATCAATCCCAAGATAATCGATAACCAGTTTCATCGGCAAATGTCTACTGTCATGAAGTCTTTTACCAGACTTAAGTACTTTCTCGGTCATCTCTTTCTTAAGTCTAGAAGCCTTTGCTTCACTGCAACTTGCTAAAATCATGATGTCATTTCTATCAGCCCACTGTTTCTTAATCACATCAAACATTTGCAAGTTTGTTGTAGCCTGTTTACACATTTTTTCTCACTCCTTTGCTAAGAACTTGTTAATAAAATACTGCTGACCCTTACCAGTGACCTTAGGTGTCTTAGTAGTGATGTTTACACCTGAACCGTTGACGTAAGAGCCTTCCTTGATTTCAAAGAGACCGAGGTCCATAGCCTTCTGTGTAGGCATGTTGTAATCAGTGCCCTGGCGCTTGATCAGATAGCCTTTTTCTCTAAGCCATGCAAATAATCTCTTCTGACCCATGTCAATGCCATTCTGCTTTAGGATTTTTGCAAGTTCACCTACTAAGATTGATGTATGGCTAGTTGCTACTGCATCAGCAAATAAGGCTTTTGGCTTCATTTCTTCAATCTGTTTGTCTTTAGCAGCTAGAACATTTTGCGCTTCAATTAATGCCTTAGCCATTAATTCTGAGCCACTTAACTCCTTCACTTGGTACTGCCCTGTTTTTCTTAATGCTGGTAACACCTCAGATGTAACCCAACGTTTGAATTTCTTGGCACTTGGTAACTTGCTTGAGAGGATAAGACTGTAAAGACCACTTTCATTAACTACCGTAATTCCTCTATTAGGAATATTTTCTAAAGTAACGTTTCGTGACGTTAGAACTTCTTTATCTTCATCGTCGACATGATCAGCCATTGCCTTTCTTGAATTGCTATAACCTAAAACATCAGCCACATCTTTGCCGACGAACCAAGGCTCATTGTTAAGCAAAAGACTTCTTACTTCATGATTTTCAAAATTAAATAATTGTACTTCGTTCATATTAGTCTCCTTTAAAATACGCTTTAAGCGTTATCTTTTTCTAAAAAAAGAAGTTGATCATATTCAACTTGATAAACTTCTTCTATTTTCTTCAACATAGGAACATTTGGATATGTCTTCCCTCTTTCATAATTAGAAAGAACATCATCACTGATTCCAAGTTTTTTAGCAGCTTCTTTCTGAGTTAATCCCAATCTATCTCTAGCTGTTCTTAATGTATACATTTCTCTGTATGCTTTTTTCATTTTTTCACTTCCCTTATTTATTAATTAATTTAACAAGACAAACAATAGTCACGATATTCAAAATAATTTGAATAATATCTAATAAAATCTGCATATTGATATCTCCTTTCTTTTCTTCATATATTGACAACAGCGAACCAAAAAGTTAATATCAATCAAGGAGAGGAAAATCCTCCCCTCAACCTTATTTCAATAAATCTTTTACCAGATTAATTATTGAAATCATCAGGTTGATGATTGATGTAGCAAGTGCGATGTGGGTCAAACGCAATTCGTACTTGCTTTTTCTTTTGCACTTTTTCTTCACTGATAAGTCCTCCTTTCTGAATCTATTGTACTACGCTTAAAGCGTTATGTCAACGGATAAGCGTATTTTTATCGTTTTTTATTGTTATTTTTACGCAAAAAGCATATTATATATATAAGGAGGTATGCTTTATGTCAGACTTAGGGAATAAAGAAGTAATGGCAAAAAATATTAAATACTATATGGCATTGCATAATAAGACAAGAAAACAAATGTGTTCAGATTTAGGTTTTGCATATACTACTTTTTCAGATTGGATTAATGGTAAGAAATATCCACGTATTGATAAAATACAAATGATGGCTAATTATTTTCATATCGCAAAATCTGATTTAGTAGAGAGTAAAGATAAACAAGAAGAAGCAATCAACTGTAACAATATCTATAAACTAGACAAAATAAAACTACCTTTTCTTGGAAAGGTAGCATGTGGTGAGCCTATCTTCGCAGATGAAGACAGAGAAAGCTATATAATGGTCGGCACTGATATTGGTGCTGATTTCTGTCTCCAATGTCAGGGCGACAGTATGATAAATGCAAGGATCCATGACGGTGACATTGTCTTTGTGAAGAAAACTGACATAGTAGAGAACGGAGAGATTGCTGTAGTAATCATAGATGATGAGGCTACACTAAAAAGATTCTTCTATTATCGTGAACAGAATCTAGTTATTCTGAAGCCTGAGAATCCAAAGTATCAGGATATAATCCTTACTGGAGAACAGTTGAATCAAGTTAGGGTTATTGGAAGAGCGGTCGCTTTCCAAAGTGATGTGATATAAATTGATAGGAGGATTATAAATTATATGCAAGAAAAGAAAATGAAATATCAAAGATACAAACGTGGACAGATTGTATTGATTGACTTTAGTCCTTCTATGGGCAGTGAATTACGTGGCAAACATTTTGCAATTGTAATAACAAAGAAAGACTCCCCTAATAATGGTGTCTTGACTGTCATACCACTAAGTTCCAAAGAAAAACCTTACTATTTAGATATAGGAAATTTTGTTTCGAAACAGGTTTATCCGCAATTATTAAATATTACTAGAGAATTATATACAGCATTAGCAAATTTGGATTCATCTGATGCAAATGAATACAACGTTGAAGACGTTCAAAAAGTCATCAATAATGTTAATGAATTTAAAAAAGTCGCAAACATATACATTAACAAGAATAAAAAATCATTTGCATTGGTACAAAATATTACAACAGTAAGTAAAATAAGAATTAAAAAACCTGTAAATCATTATGATCCAATCAAAAATTTGATTGCTGATAGCCTAATTCTTGATTTAGTTGATAATAAAATAAAAGAATTATTCATCAATGATAGATAGCAAAGATATAATAACGAGGTTTGACAATAGCCGCTTTGTGTGATAACATCTAATTGAACAAGAGCTATACGCTATTGTTATTTACACAACGGCCTAGCGCCATTGAAGGAATCTCGTTAGAGGTTCCTTTTCTTTTTACAAAAAAAGCACCCTAGCGCCAACTAGGATGCTGATAGTGATACGCCAATATCACTCATATAAAAGAAACATCTCATAAAGTCCTTTTACGCACTTTATTTTAACGCATAAAGCACGTTCAAGGCAAATATAAATGAAGGAGCGTGATTTATTATGGCTGTAAGAAAAGATGAGAAAACTAAAAAATGGTATTTTTACGGAAAATATAAAGATCCAATAACAAATAAGTATAAAGATTATAAAAGACGTGGATTCAGAACAAAGCAAGAAGCCAAATTTGCAGAGTCTGAATTTCTAAAAAACTTTCTTGCCGAACAAAAAGGAAACGTCCTCATGTCTAGATTAATTGATGAGTATTTTTCACAGAAGAAAAAAGAAATGAAAAAGTCATCGTACAATTCTCTAGTAAATAAAACCAACAAGCATATTAGACCTTATTTTAATAATATGATAATTAATGATATCAAGCCAATACATATCAGAAAATGGAAAGATGAAATGAATGCAAAGAATCTTTCACTAAGATACAAAAGAGATATTTTCATCATGTTATCAACTATCTTTAATTTTTCTGAAAAGTACTACGGAACAGAAAACAATTGTCTAAAACTTGAAGGAAATTTCAAAGACCCAACAGAGCAAAAAAAAGAAATGCTATTTTGGACTCTTGAAGAATTCGAGCAGTTCGATAATGTTATTGATGATCTAGAATATAAAACACTATTCAATTTCTTATATTGGACTGGATGTAGGCGTGGAGAAGCCTTAGCGTTAAACTGGAATGATTTTACATCTGGCTTCAAGTCTGTGAAGATAAGAAAAACAATAAATCAAAAAATTAAAGGCCAACCCTACGAAATAACAACACCAAAAACACCAGGTTCAAATAGAAACATACCTCTCCCAGATCAGCTAATTAACTTAATACAGAGGCTTTATGAATGCAATAAAGAAATAGAAGGATTCAACGATAATTGCTTTGTATTCGGTCTAGAGAAGCCTCTTAGTGATACAACAATTGAAAGAAAGAAAAATGAATATTGTAAGATAGCAAATGTGAAACAAATAAGAATACATGATTTTAGACATAGTCATGCAAGTTATCTTATTAATAACATGCCAAATGATCAAAACCTCATTCTGGCCATATCGAAAAGACTTGGACATTCAAGTCCTACTATAACTTTACAAGTTTATGCACATATGATGCCAAATGATGATGATAAATTACTAAGTATCATGAATAACAAATAAATTTTAGTCCATTTTTAGTCCATTATGAATATATAAACAAAAAAACCTCGATTATATCGAGGTAATTTTTTAATGGTGCGGGTGACAGGACTTGAACCTGCACGCCGAAGCACTAGATCCTAAGTCTAGCGTGTCTGCCAATTTCACCACACCCGCATCAAGATGGTGACTCGCAGGGGATTTGAACCCCTGACCCTCTGATTAAAAGTCAGATGCTCTGCCATCTGAGCTAGCGAGTCAAAAAAGATGGCTGGGATAACTGGATTCGAACCAGTGAAATGACAGAGTCAAAGTCTGTTGCCTTACCCCTTGGCTATATCCCAATAAAGATGGTGGGGAGGGACGGATTCGAACCATCGAACTCGTAGAGAACTGAGTTACAGTCAGCCGCGTTTAGCCACTTCGCTACCTCCCCACTGGTGCCGACTAGAGGAATTGAACCCCCAACCTACTGATTACAAGTCAGTTGCTCTACCAATTGAGCTAAGTCGGCGTGTGTTGCTAAATTTTAATAAAAATGGTGGAGGTTAACGGGCTCGAACCGCTGACCCTCTGCTTGTAAGGCAGATGCTCTCCCAACTGAGCTAAACCTCCAATATTCTTGGGATATACCGGTCGTTAGACCGATGCTTAAGTGTTAGTGCCATATCCCAACCAAGCACGCTCATATAATATACCAAGTGTTATGCGATTCGTCAACAGGTTTTTACATTTTTTTAACGAAATTTTATTTTTTTTATTTTTTGCCATTCTATCGCACTGTGTAATAGGAAAAGTTATAATTGAATAAGTGATAAAGGAGATGTAAAAAATGGCAGAATTATTGTATCAAGGACATGGAAGTTATCGCATTGTGTCTAATGAAGGTGTAGTGATTTATGTGGACCCTTATGCAGGTGAAGGTTATGATATGCCTGCAGATATTGTGATTGTAACGCATGAACATAGTGATCATAATCAGGTTGATCTTGTTACATTAAAAGACGATGGTGTGATTTTAAGACATGGAGATCTATTTGTGGATGGTGAATATCCTATTAAGAAGATTAAGAAAGTAATGATTGAAGGAACACCTGCAGAAAATAAGAATCATACAAGAGAAGAATGTGTAGGTTTTATTATGACTGTAGATGGTATTACATTATATGGTGCAGGAGATACAAACTATTATCCTGAAATGGAAAGCTTCAATGATTTAGATTATGCATTATTACCAGTAGATGGTATTTATAATATGAGTGCACAGGAAGCAAGTCGTTGTGCACATGTGATTGATTCTCGTTATTTCATTCCTATTCATACTTCACCTACACAATTATATGATGAAGATATTGCGAAAAGCTTCAAATCACCTCATGCTTTATATATAAAGCCAGGTGAAAGGTTGAAATTATAGCCCAAAATGAAAAGACCACTCGATGTGGTCTTTTATGTTAGTTCTGATCGAAATATCTGTTGAATTTGACGATGAATGTTGTAATTTGATCATCACTTGTAACAGAAATATCACCATGATGAAGGTCTACTATATTCTTAGTGATTGCTAGTCCTAAGCCAGTACCACCTGTTTTAGAGTTTCGTGATGAGTCTGTACGGTAAAATTTATTAAATAGAAGTGGGATATCCTCTGATGCAATAGTATCACCATGGTTGATGACTTTAACAGTTGCATATTTCTCATCACCGGATACTTCTATCTTTAAATCGGTATTATGATAGCCATACTTGAGTGCATTAGAAATAAGGTTATCAAATACACGGGCTAATAACTGACCATCTCCCTGAACATAGATATTCTCTTCAGGTAAATCTACTATTGGTGTAATATTACAGTCTTTAAATGAAGGATAGAACTCGTCTGTCATCTGCATGATTAATCCAGATAGATTAATCATACTCTTATTCAACTTGATATCTGCATTATCAAGTTTAGTGAATTCAAAGAGGTCATCCATCATTTCCTGTAGACGTATTGATTTCTCATACGCAATACCAGAATACTTATGTACATCTTCTTTAGATAAAGCTGTATCATCTTTAATCAACTCAAGATATCCTACAATAGTTGTAAGAGGTGTTCTTAAGTCATGGGCTACGTTTGTGATTAATTCATTCTTCTGTCTTTCTGCATTACGTTCTATATCTAATGCAGCTCTTTCTTTTTCTTTAAGCTTTTCGCTTTCTTTTTCTTTCGCAAGCAATGTTTTTGATAAGACATTGATGTTAGCGGCAAGAGAACCTAATTCATCATCATATTCTACTTCACACTGTACACCATAATTGCCACTTGTTACCTGCTGGATAGAGCGTCTCAGCTTTCTGATATATTCAATTGTGAAATCAATCAGTTTAAAGAAGATTTCTACAAAGACAATAAAAGAAATGGCATAACATAATGCATAACGCATTTCATTTGGTACCGCAATAGGAATAATTCTATCGAATATAATTCCTAGAATAGAATAAATAAGAAATGCGACAAGATAACTTAATGTAATATTAATCAACAAACGCCATTTAAAAGAAGAAATAAACAGCTTTCTTAGTTTCTGCATCATAATTCGAACTTATAACCAATGCCCCAGACAGTAATAATATGTCTTGGTGTACGAGGCTGTCTTTCAATCTTTTCTCTTAGTTTTCTAATATGTACCATGATGGTATTGTTGGCATGTGTTGCTTCTTCATGCCATATTTTTGTATAGATATCTTCAGTAGAGAATACTGTACCAGGATGTGAGGCAAGTAATACTAAGATTTCATATTCAATCTTAGTCACAGCCACTGGACGATTATCTACAGAAACCATCTTCTTATTTGTATCAATAAGAAGGTCATTGGCCTGAATAATAGAATTATCTACACCAATAGGCTTACTATATACCTGATAACGTCTTAATTGTGACTTAACACGTGCCACTAATTCCATTGCATTAAAAGGTTTTGCGATATAATCATCAGCACCCTTTAATAATCCTTCAATCTTATCCTGATCAGCTGTCTTAGCTGATACAAAGATAACGGGGATATTGTACTTTTCTCTGATCATCTCTAATGCCTGTAAACCATCTACTCCAGGCATCATCATATCTAGAATTACAAGATCAATCTTGAACTTTTCAAGATCACGTAATAATGTATACGCATTATAACGCTTTTCAACATGATAACCTTCTTGACTTAAATAAATTTCAATAAGATCACAAATTTCTTTTTCATCATCAATAACTAATATACGAGGTGTTTCCATATGTTTATCCTCCCAAGCCATATCATAATATAATTAATTAATAAAATAAAGAAAAGAATTGCATACGACGGGGGAATTTGCTATAGTTTTAAAGGGCACAAACGGGTCTTCCGTAGGTGCTTTTTTTGTTTAATATAGAGAAAGAGGTGAAGAGAATGGCAAAATTCATATTTGTCACAGGTGGTGTCGTATCAGGTCTAGGGAAAGGTTTAACAGCTGCATCTTTAGGTAGAATATTAAAACAAAGAGGATTAAAAGTATTCATGCAGAAACTTGATCCTTATATCAATGTGGATCCAGGAACTATGTCTCCTTATCAGCATGGTGAAGTTTATGTAACAGCTGATGGTGCAGAAACAGACTTAGACTTAGGTCATTATGAACGTTTTATTGATGAAGACTTAAACAAAAACTCTTCAGTTACAACTGGTAGAGTATATAGCGATGTAATTTCTAAAGAAAGAAGAGGGGATTACTTAGGCGCAACAGTACAGGTTGTTCCTCATATTACTAATGCGATTAAGGACAAGATTTATGCTGCAGAAGAATCTTCTCAGGCAGATATCGTTATTACAGAAATCGGTGGTACTGTAGGAGATATCGAATCATTACCATTTATTGAAGCAATTAGACAGGTAAGACTCGATAGAGGCTACAAGAATACTCTTTATATACATACAACTTTACTTCCGTATATTGGTGCCAGCCATGAAGTAAAGACTAAACCAACACAGCATAGTGTTAAGGAATTATTAGGATATGGTATCCAGCCAGATATCATTGTATGTCGTAGTGAACATACTATTTCTGACGAATTAAAGGATAAGATCTCTTTATTCTGTAATGTTCCTAAGGAAGCTATCATCTCTAACTATGATGTAGATGTTCTTTATGAATTACCAGTAGAATTATTAGATCAGCATATGGATGATGTTGTACTTGATCATTTAAGAATTGAAGCTCCTGAAGCTGATTTCACTGAATGGCGTGAATTAGTTGAAAGAGTTAAGAACTTAAAGGATACAGTTAAAATCAAGATGGTTGGTAAGTACTGTGAATTCCCAGATGCTTACTTATCAGTTAATGAAGCATTAAAACATGCTGGTTACTATGCAAATAGTGAAGTTGAAATTGACTGGGTTAACTCTGAAGAAGTAACTAAGGAAAATATCGCTTCTAAGCTTGCTGATGCTGATGGTATCTTAGTACCAGGTGGATTTGGTAACAGAGGTGTTGAAGGCATGATTGTTGCTATCCAGTATGCAAGAGAACATGATATTCCATTCTTAGGAATCTGTTTAGGTATGCAGTGTGCTTCTATTGAATATGCAAGAAATGTATGTAAACTTGATGATGTTAACTCATTAGAATTCGATAAGAACTGTATGACTCCATTAATTTCATTAATGCACGATCAGTCTTTAGAAAACATGGGTGGTACTCAGAGACTTGGTAACTACACTTGTGAATTAAAAGAAGGTACAATTGCACATAAGTTATATGGAAAGGATCTTATCCAGGAAAGACATAGACATAGATATGAATTCAACAATACATATCGTCAGATGTTAGAAGATGCAGGACTTGTTATCTCTGGACGTAATCCAAAGAGAGATTTAGTAGAAATCGTTGAGGTGCCTAATCATCCATATTTCGTTGCATGTCAGTTCCATCCAGAATTCAATTCTAGACCAAATAGAGCACATCCTCTATTCCAGGGACTTATCAATGCAGCACATAAAAAGAAATACAATTAATATATTGGCATGAGGGAAACCTCATGCCTTTTGTGTTACAATAAAAGGCATGGAGGTATGGTTATGCGTATAGGACAGTCAATAGATATTCATCAGTTGGTAGAAGGAAGAAAGCTTATTCTAGGTGGTGTAGAAATTCCTTATGAAAAAGGGTTAAAGGGACATAGTGATGCTGATGTTCTCTTGCATGCGATTATTGAATCAATCATTGGGGCATTAGGTGAAGGAGATATCGGTAAACATTTCCCTGATACAGATGATCGTTACAAAGGTATTTCTTCAATGATCTTATTAGACGAAACATATAAGTTGATGAATGAAAAAGGTTATAAGATTGGTAATGTGGATGCAATCATTATGACAGAACAGCCAAAGATGGCACCTCATATACTTACAATGAGACATAATATTGCGGAAGCACTTCATTGTGATGTGACACAGATTAATGTGAAAGCAACACGTGGTGAAAAGCTTGGCTTTGTAGGAAGAGGAGAAGGAATTGTTTCTCAGGCAGTCTGCTTACTTGAAAATGTGTAATAGTTATGTAATTTTTAAACAAGGTGATGTTTTTACATCATCTTTTTTGTCACTCAGATATCTTTTATAGTATAATGAGGAGCGAAAGAGGTGATACTAGTGAAATGGAGGAACAAATTGATTACTGTCATTTTACTATTATTTATTTTCCTTGAATTATTTTCTATTTTTAAGATTACCACTATGGCAACTTTTGAATTGAAACAGACAGTATTTACTTATGAATTAGGACAGGAAGTATCACAGAATATTGATGATTATGTCATCTGTCCAGATAGAATAAAAAAATCACTTACTTTAAACTTGAAGCGTGTTAACTTGAATAAAGTAGGTAACTATAATGCAAGTATTGAATATGCAGGACGTGACTATGATTTTAAGATTAAGATTGTAGATACAAAAAAACCAACAGTAAAACTTAAAAAGCTTGTTTATTATGTAAATCCTAATCAGCCATTCTATGCAAAAAAAACAGTAGCTGAAGTCAATGATGCATCTTTAACACAAATATATTTCTTAAAGAAAGAAAATAGTGAAGAACTAGTTAAAGAAAAGTCATATGAAAAGGTAGGTACATATATTGAACGTGTTGTAGTAAGAGATGAACAAGGTAATGCATCTTTTCCAATGCGTATTAAAGTCATTGTTGCCAATGATTTAGTTGTTCCTGTGATTAAAGGGGCAGAGGATAAAGTCATTCATTTAGGTGATAACTTCAATGCAAGAGAAGGTGTCACTGCTTATGATAATGAAGATGGTGACTTAACAAATAAGATTGTTGTCACAGGTAAAGTACAGACTAATACTGTAGGACGTTATGCTCTAACATATACAGTTACTGATAGTTCTAAGAATATGGCTAAGGTTACAAGAGTAGTGGAGGTTATTGAATGATCACATATATCTTTATGGCGATATGTATAGCAGTTTTTGTTTATATTAATTATTTTTCTAAGGATAATAAAACTTCAGAAGCGATGCATTTAGGTGCTTTATATACACCTTATGTGAAAAATAGAGGAGAATATTGGCGATTTATTACATCTGCTTTTATTCATACAGAATTTCTTCATTTATTTATGAATATGTACTGTATCTTCTATTTAGGACGTATGTTTGAAACACTACTTGGACCAGTACGCTATTTAATACTTGTCTTAGTTTCTATTGTGATGAGTTCACTTGCTACTTATTACTATTCTTATAGAGATTCTAGTGTGGATAACTCTATCACAATTGGTGCAAGTGGTTTATTCTATGGCTTTTTAGGGGCTATTATTGGACTGGGTTTATTTAAAGGTGGTGCTTTCTTTGATTTATTAAGAGGCTATTTACCTTGTATTGCGATTAACCTTGCCTTTACTCTTATGAATTCTCGTATTTCTAAGACAGGACATGTAGGTGGATTAGTTGGTGGATACCTCACTATGTATATTATGTATCTCTTAAAAGTAATATGAGAATACTAATTGATGGAGATGCAACACCAGATATTGAAAAAATCGCTTTTTTGTGTGATAAATATGATATAAAGATGATAGTGTATTGTGATATGAATCATTTCTTTGATTATGAATCAGTTATTATATGTGATCAGGGGAATGATAGTGTTGATTATGCTATTTTAAAAGATGTGAAGAAGGGTGATCTTGTGATTACACAGGATTATGGTGAAGCAGGTATGCTTCTTACAAAAGGTGCGATTGTTGTTCATCCTTCAGGGTTTATCTAAAAAAACAGGCAGAACCCCCCCACCTCAATATAGAATATAGGTGGGGGATGAATGCCGTTAATGCATCTGAT
>OFRY01000021.1_pt1 | contig 128091 bp, 123 predicted proteins | sample 1543171 | NCBI WGS metagenome assembly OFRY01 (sample SAMN04209240, study PRJEB22552) | human gut metagenome | biome: gut; material: feces | host: Homo sapiens | place: USA: Oklahoma | reverse complement strand
TGGGAAATATATTTAAATAATTCAAAGGAGGAATTATTATGGCATTCAAAGTATTGTGTGTTGACCACGTCGGTGTGGCAGTTAATGATCTGGAACTGATCAAAAAACAGATGAAAGATCTGCTGAACTTGGAACCGTCCATGCCTGATGAAACAGTTGAAGAACAGCATGTTACAACAAGCTTCTTCAAACCGTCCGCACAGAGTGAAGCGTGCGAACTGGAATTCTTGGGTTCCACCACTCCGGACGGCCCGATTGCCCGTTATATTGCTAAAAACGGCGGCAAAAACGGCTTCCAGCATGTAGCACTCCGCGTAGACAACATTGTTGAAGCACTGGCTGCTCTTCCGGATGAAGCTAAGCTCGACAAGAAATTCAGAATCGGTGCTGGCGGCTGCCACATTGCATTTATGCATCCGAAAGCAACCGGCCTTTTGCTGGAATTGACCGAACGCCCCGGCGGCCCGTCTTTCTAATAGCATAAAGATCGGTCCCTATGCTATAATAGGGACGTCCCCGTAAAGGGACCAATATTTTTGGAGGTGTAAGAATGGCAACTGTTGCAGAAAGAATTGAACTTCTCCATAAGAACCTCGCTCACGTTGAGGCTATGGGTGGTGAAAAACGTGTTGCAAAACAGCACGAAAAAGGCAAGCTGACTGCTCGTGAAAGACTTGCTCTTCTCTTTGATGAAGGCTCTTTCGTAGAAGTCAACGCACTTGTTAAATCCCGTTGCTACAACTTCGGCCAGGAAAAGAAAGATCTTCCGGGCGAAGGTGTTGTTACAGGTTATGGTACTGTTGACGGCAGACTCGTATTTGCATTTGCACAGGACTTCACAGTAGAAGGCGGATCCCTGGGCGAAATGCATGCAGCTAAAATCGTTCACGTAAACGAATTGGCTCTCAAGGTAGGTGCTCCTTGCGTAGGCCTGAACGACTCCGGCGGAGCTCGTATCCAGGAAGCAGTAGATGCACTTTCCGGCTACGGCAAAATCTTCTGGTGCAATACCATTGCATCCGGCGTTATTCCTCAGATTTCCGCTATCATGGGACCATCTGCAGGCGGCGCTGTATACTCCCCGGCACTGACCGACTTCATCTACATGGTTAAAGGTACATCCCAGATGTTCCTTACAGGACCGGCTGTAGTTGAATCTGTCACCGGTGAAAAAATTACCGCTGAAGCTCTTGGCGGAGCTATGACACATAATCGTACATCCGGCGTTGCTCAGTTCGCAGCTGAAAATGACGAAGACTGCATTAAACAGATTCGTTATCTGCTCTCCTTCTTACCGAGCAACAACATGGAAGATGCACCGATTGTAGAAACCGGTGATGATCCCTGCCGTACGGATCCGGCTCTTGATACCATTATGCCGGAAAACTCCAATGCACCATATGATATGTATGATGTAATCAAATCAATCGTTGATAACGGTGAATTCTACGATGTGGCAAAAGAATGGGCTAAGAACATTATCACAGGCTTCTGCCGCATGGATGGACAGACCGTCGGAATCATTGCCAACCAGCCGAACTTCATGGCAGGCTGCCTTGACTACAATGCATCCGATAAAGCTGCCCGTTTCATCCGTTTCTGCGACTGCTTCAATATTCCGGTTCTCAACGTAGTTGACGTACCGGGCTTCCTCCCGGGCAAACAGCAGGAATATGCCGGCGTTATTCGCCACGGCGCTAAAATGCTGTTCGCATACTGCGAAGCTACCGTTCCGAAGGTTACCCTTATTCTCCGTAAAGCATACGGCGGTTCCTACATCGCTATGTGCTCCCGTGAACAGGGTGCTGACCAGGTATTTGCTTGGCCGACAGCAGAAATCGCTGTTATGGGACCTGCCGGCGCAGCTAACATCATCTTCAAGAGAGATCCGGAGAAAGAACAGCGTACAAAAGAATACGTGGATGAATTTGCAACTCCTTACAAAGCAGCAGAACGCGGCTATGTAGATGCAGTTATTGATCCGAGAAACTCTCGTCCCGTAGTTATCAATGCTCTGAAGATGCTTGCTTCCAAACACGAAGTACATCCGGCTAAGAAACACGGAAACATTCCGCTGTAATAGATAGCTAATACATTGATGATATTTGAAAGGATGGGTATAGATGAATAACGATACAGTTATGTATATCGCGGTATTTGCTGCCGTAGTAGCAGTAATTGCCCTGATCATGATCTGGCAAGTACGTTCATCTCTCAATCAGTCCGCAGCACCGGCACCGGCAGCAGCTTCTAAAAAAGCAGCACCGGCAGCAGCTCCCAGAGCTGGAGATAATGGTGCTGTAGTAGCAGCTATTGCCGCAGCAATCGTTGCTATGGGCGGCGGTGAAATCGTTTCTATCCGCCCGGCAGCTAGAACCGGCTGGACAACAGGCGCTCGTATCGCAGGTGTTTCCGGCAACCAGCAGTTCTAATTGAAAGTTGAAAGTACAAAATTAGGAGGAAAAACAATGAGAAAATTTACCGTAACAGTTAACGGCCAAGATTACGATGTAGTAGTTAAAGACGGTGGCGCAGTAGCAGCAGCACCGGCAGCAGCTCCGGCTCCCGCAGCAGCTCCCGCACCGGCAGCAGCTCCGGCTCCCGCAGCAGCTCCTGCAGGCGCAGGCGAAGTTGTTGAAGCTCCGATGCCCGGCAAAGTTATCAAAATCAACAAACGCGTTGGTGATGCAGTAGCTTCCGGTGACGAAGTTCTTGTTCTCGAAGCTATGAAGATGGGTAACCCGATTATGGCTCCTTGCGATGGCAAGATTACAGGCATGCCTGTATCCGAAGGCCAGAGCGTACAGGGTGGAGACACACTCTTCACAGTTGGCTAATTCTCACAATAAAAAAGCAGTGCTACGGCACTGCTTTTTTTTGTGTGATTTTTTTCTGATAAAAATTTCCGGATACAAGAATTAAAAAGAGCCATAGAAGTTATAAATTCTACGGCTTTTCTAATGATCATTAATAAGCGTCAGGTTCCCGTTCTGCTTCTTTTGCCAGAGAAATAAGCAGGCGGAGCATGGTGAGACTGGTTTCCTCAAAGGAGGCTGTCTCATCAAAGGCAGCCACAATTCCGTAGCGGAAAAGTAATTCCTTATCTTCTTTTTTTACCTGGTGGACGGCGATTAATATATCATCACGTCCCATCATGGCCAATGTTTGTGACATAGGGATAACCGCTTTTGTCATCGTAGGACTTTTTGACGTATAAAAAATAAAATGGACATCATTATCTGCAGCGGTTTGTGCGGAAACTTCCGGAGCAAGCAGAGGTCCGACGTCGACATCCCATCCCTGGTCGGCAAAAACGGTAGCTGCTATTTTACGGGCTTCCTTATCATCGTCATCTTCTAATTCAGGGAGAAACAGACGCGGACGACGGCCGTCCATTTCCTCAAATTGTTTACTGAGCTTAAGTGCTTCCTTGGTCAATGCGCTTTTTTCATCGGCTGCCATAGGTTTCCTCCTCATAAAATGATACCGTTTTATAGCGGTATATTAAATATCAAATAAATATCACAACTATTATATGATAAAAATATTATAAAATGCAAATAAAATAATAACTTTCATTCTTTTAAGATAAGAATAAAATATATGATAAATAGATATAGATTGATTGACACTTAGAATACAATGAATTATACTAAAAATGTAGTTATTTAGACAATTTCATACAGCGGACAGATGCGAAAGCATAAAAGAGAATCCGGTCGAATCCGGAGCGGTCCCGCCACTGTAAAGGGAGTTTATACCAACTATGCCACTGGGAAACCGGGAAGGCGGTATAAATGAGGAACTTAAGCCAGGAGAACTATCTGTCTGAAAATCACCGTTATACCTGCGAGAGATGGGGAGGGGATTAGGAATATTTCCTTGTCCGGCTATCATTAATTCTCTAGATAGTCGTTTTTTATTGATATGAGAGCGTGGTAAGGAGGTGCAAATATCGGCGATGTGAAAAGTGATTCCGCCAAATCATTAAAAATGCGAGCTTTTTGATACATGCCTGCATTTTTACAGATGAAAGATACGAATCATTATTTTCTGGGGAATTGTCTAAAATTATTATAAGGAGGATGTTTTCATGGATGAACAGAAGTCCCAGGATTCGGTAAAACAACTGACTGATAAAGAGTTAGAAGAAATTTTGAAAAAATCAAATGAAAAAGCCGAATTTCCGCAAGTAGAGTTTGACGAATTTACACCACCTACCTATGAAGAGTGGGTGGAGGCGTGTAATGCGCTTTTAAAAGGTAAACCTTTCGATAAAATCATGTATACCAATACTTACGAAGGAATTACCTTTAGCCCGATTTATACAAAGAGTACAGGCCCTGATGCACAGGAAGCCATTCTTCCGACCGATGATTACCCGGGAATGGGTGACTATCTGCGCGGAGCAACGGTAAACGGCTATAAATGTGCTCCTTGGGGAATTGCACAGGCTTGTGATGAAACTTTGCCAAAAGAAAATAATGAACTTCTGAAGCATGAAATTGACAGAGGTTCTACCGTTTATAATGTCCGCATTGACAGCGCTACGGCAGAAGGTATCGATGTAAAAGATGCCAAAGAACCGGGTGATTACGGGGTAAGCATTACCACTTTGGAAGATATGCATACACTGCTTGACGGACTTGATTTGGAAAATATTCCGTTCATGATGTACACCGGTGCTTCCTCACTTCGTCTGCTGGCACTTGTAGCTTCTGCACTGAAGGCTCAGGGAAAAGATGTCAGCAAACTTCATGGTGTGATCGGAGCAAACCCGATAGCACAGCTTGTCCGGAACGGCAAACTCGGTGAATCTCTGGATAAAGACTATGATGATATGGCAGAATGCATCCGTTGGGCAAGAAAAAATGCCCCCGGTCTGCGTACCGTTATGGCAAGAAGTGACGTATTCTCCCGCGGCGGCTGTAATGCAGTCCAGGAAGTCGCTTATACCTTTGCTATGGCAGTGGAATATATCCGCCAGATGCAGAAACGCGGTATTTCCATTCAGGACATAGCACGTTCCATCAACTTCGGCTTTAACACAGGAGCAACTTTCTACATCGAAATTGCTAAACTCCGTGCAGCACGCCAGGTTTGGGCAAATATTATGAAAGCTTTCGGTGCTGATGAAGCAGACTGCTCTGCAAAGATTCATGCACGCCCGGCTTTATTTACAAAAACCATTTATGATATCGGTGTTAATATGCTCCGTAATACCACACAGATTTTCTCTGCTGTTGTCGGCGGCGTAGACACCTATGAAAATGAACCTTACGATGAAACCGTTCGTAAAGGCGACGAATTCTCCCGCCGTATTGCAAGAAACCTTCATATCATGCTGCAGGAAGAATTCGGTATGCTTCGCCCGATTGACCCGGCAGGCGGATCCTGGGGTATTGAAGCATTAACCAAAGAAATGGCTGAAAAAATCTGGGCGGAATTCCAGAAAATTGAATCTCTCGGCGGCATTGTGAAGGCCTTGCAGGAAGAATATCCGCAGCAGCAAATTCTCGAAGTTCTGAATAAACGTTTCAAGGCTCTCGAACTCCGTAAGGACAGTGCAGTCGGAACGAATATGTATCCGAATATGACGGAAGAACTTCTCGAACCGCGTCCGGAAGACACACCGGCACTGAAAAAAGAACTGTCCGAAGGTGTTGAAAAATACCGTTCCGATATCGACAAAGTATATCTGAACGATACACTGGCAGATATCGGTAAAGCCGGCGAAGGTGAACTTGTCGAAAAAGCAATTGCCGCTTTCTCTGCAGGGGCTACCATTGGAGAAGTGAAAGCTGCCGAAAAATCAGATGGCGGCTCTATCGAAGTAAGAAAAATTTACCCCCATCGCTGGACAGAACGCTTTGAAAAACTCCGTATGGATACGGCAGCTTATAAAAAAGAAACAGGCAAGAATGTAGAAATCTTCCTCGCTAATATGGGACCGATTCCGCAGCATAAAGCAAGAGCGGACTTCTCTACCAGCTTCCTCCAGGTCGGTGAATTTAATATCCACCTGAACGAAGGTTTCCAGGATGATGAAGGAAAACCGGGATCCCGTTGGGATAAGTGCGTAGAAGCACTGAAAGCCGGCATTGACGATAAGGGCACTCCTTATGACGGCGCAGTTATCTGCTCTACCGATGCCACCTATCCTGAAGATGTACCGGCTCTGGCTCCCCGTCTGAAAGAAGTACTGGGAGACGGCGTCCTTTTCCTGGCAGGTGCGGCACCGAAAGACTTGGAACCTGTTTATCGTGAGGCAGGCATTGATGAATTTATCAGTGTCAAAGCAAATTGCTATCAGATCCTCCGTATGCTCCAGGGCAAAAAAGGAATAAAGATTACGGAAGAGGAGGTAAAATAACATGGCAGTGAATCCGGATTTTACAAAAGTTAACCTGGAAGAACATCCCCATTGTTCTTATGATGAATGGAAAGAGGGTCTGGAAAAAACAACGGGCAAGTCCTATGATGATCTTTATGAAATGACCATGGAACGTATCCCTGTAGGACCTCTTTATACAAAAAATGTATATGACAACTGCAACCATTTGGACTTTATGAGCGGTATCCCGCCGTTCCTGCGCGGACCGTACTCCACTATGTACGTATTCCGTCCATGGACAGTACGTCAGTATGCAGGGTTCTCCACAGCAGAAGAATCTAACGCATTTTACCGCAGAAACCTGGCAGCAGGCCAGAAAGGGCTGTCCATTGCATTCGACCTCCCGACACACCGCGGCTATGATGCGGATAACCCCCGTGTTATCGGCGACGTAGGTAAAGCAGGTGTTTCCGTTTGCTCCATGCTCGATATGAACATTCTTTTCGCAGGTATCCCGCTGGACCAGATGTCCGTTTCCATGACAATGAACGGCGCCGTACTTCCGATTCTGGCATTCTTCATCTCCGCCGGACTCGAACAGGGCGTAGATAAAAAGATTCTCGCCGGTACGATTCAGAACGATATTCTGAAAGAATTCATGGTTCGTAACACCTACATTTATCCGCCGGCTATGTCCATGCGTATTATCGGTGATATTTTCGAATATACAACGAAATATATGCCTAAGTTCAACAGTATCTCGATTTCCGGTTACCATATCCAGGAATGCGGCGCTACCTGCGACCTGGAAATCGGTTACACGCTGGCAGACGGTATGGAATATATCCGTTGCGGCGAAAAAGCAGGACTTCCTGTCGATGCCTTCGCAAAACGTCTGTCCTTCTTCTGGGATCAGGGCAAGAACTACTTTATGGAAATTGCAAAGATGAGAGCAGCCCGCGTTCTCTGGGCAAAGATTCTGAAACAGTTCGGTGCGGAAAACCCGAAATCCATGGCACTCCGTACCCACTCCCAGACATCCGGCTGGTCACTGACAGAACAGGATCCGTTCAATAACATTGCACGTACCTGTATGGAAGCTATGTCGGCAGCTCTCGGACATACCCAGTCCTTGCACACCAACGCATTGGACGAAGCTATCGCACTTCCGACCGACTTCTCCGCACGTCTGGCTCGTAATACACAGCTCTATATCCAGGATGAAACCAAAGCCTGCAAGATTATCGATCCCTGGGGCGGTTCCTACTATGTAGAATATCTGACAAACCAGATTATCCGCCGCGCTTGGGGCCACATTCAGGAAGTCGAAGCACTGGGCGGTATGGCAAAAGCTATTTCCACCGGTCTTCCGAAAATGCGTATCGAAGAATGTGCGGCTCGCCGTCAGGCTAACATCGACAGCGGTAAAGAAACCATTGTCGGCCTGAACAAGTACCGTCTGGCTAAGGAAGATCCGTTGAACGTTCTTTCCATCGATAATACGGCTGTACGTAATGCACAGATTAAACGTCTGGAAAAACTGAGAAGCATCCGTGATCCTGATGCAGTAGCACGCGATCTGGAAGCTATCACCAAAGCGGCAGAAAGCCGTGACAACGGTAACCTTCTGGAATTGGCCGTACAGGCAGCCCATGACCGTGCGTCGCTGGGTGAAATTTCCGACGCAGTTGAAAAAGTATCCGGCCGTTTCAATGCGACCATTCACACCATTTCCGGAGTTTACTCTTCAGAATTTGATAATTCCGGACAGTTGCAAGAAGCAAAGAAACTGGCTGACAGATTTGAAGAACTTGAAGGTCGTCGTCCCCGTATTTTCCTGGCAAAGATGGGTCAGGACGGTCACGACAGAGGCCAGAAAGTATTGGCAACATCCTTTGCAGATATGGGTTGGGACGTCGACGTAGGTCCTCTGTTCCAGACACCGGAAGAAGCTGCACAGGATGCGGTGGACAACGACGTTCATATGGTTGGCTTCTCCTCTCTGGCAGCAGGTCATAAGACCCTGTTACCTGCTATCGTAGAAGAATTGAAGAAACATCACCGTGAAGATATCCTCGTCTGCATCGGCGGCGTTATCCCTGCACAGGATTATGATTTCCTCTACGAACATGGTGCACAGGCCATCTTCGGACCAGGCACCAACATCCCGGAATGCTGCATTAAATTGCTCCACATGCTTGTTGACCGTGCTGAAGCGGAAGCCAAGGAAGGTTAAGGTATAGTAATATGGCCCAAAACGATGATGACTTAAGACCAAGCTGGGTACCCAAAGAAGCAAACCCCGAATTTGCCTGCTCCGTCATGCGCGGCATTGATACCGCCATGAATAGCGTAACAGGTGCCAAGGAATATCCGACAGAGGCTAAACTTCGTAAGGTACCGCTCCGTAAAAAATTATCTGTAGAAGAATACATAGAAGGGGTATCCAAAGGAGACCGTATGATTCTCTCCAAAGCCATTACCCTTATTGAAAGTAATGCTCCTAAGGATTTTGACAGAGCGCAGCGGGTACTCCAGGGGCTTCTCCCACGTACGGGAAAAGCATTGCGCATCGGTATTACCGGTGTACCGGGAGCAGGGAAAAGTAGTTTCATCGAATCTTTTGGTACCATGCTTTGTCAGCAGGGCTATAAAGTAGCAGCACTGGCAATCGACCCGACAAGTTCTATCACCGGCGGATCAATCCTCGGCGATAAGACCCGTATGCAGACACTATCCAGAGAACCGAACTGCTTTATCCGTCCGTCCCCGTCCAAGGGGACACTGGGCGGTGTCGCACGGAAGAGCCGTGAAACCATGCTTCTTTGCGAAGCAGCAGGCTATGACGTAATTCTTGTGGAAACCGTAGGCGTAGGCCAGTCGGAAACCACAGTCCGTGATATGGTAGACTTTTTCATGCTTGTCGTACTGACCGGTGCAGGCGATGACCTGCAAGGGATCAAAAAAGGCATCATGGAACTCGCCGATGCCATTGTCGTCAATAAAGCAGACGGCGATAATCTGGAACGTGCGAAAGTCACACAGGGCGAATATGAACGAATGGTCGAATTTATCCGTCCTGCTACCGAAGGCTGGGAAACCCACGCATACCGTTGCTCCGCCTTGAAAAAGACGGGACTTCTGGAACTTTGGGCAGTCATGAGAGAATTCGAAAAAGTGACGAAAAAATCCGGCGTCTTTGAAAACAGACGGCAGCGTCAGATACTTTCCTGGGTACGCAGTATGATTGACGAACATCTGCATAATCTGTTCTTTGAGAATCCGGTCATCAAAAACCGTATTCCCCAAGTCCGTGCCGCTGTACTGACAGGAGTGATTTCTCCCAGCCAGGCGGTTGCCGAACTTATCAAAGTTTTTGATATGGACAGAGCGTCCGCCAAGCATTTGGAACAGACAAAGCATTAAAATGACTCTCCGGTAAAGGAAGAAAGTCCTTTAGCACCTTATTTTGAAATGAAGAATATCCCCGGAGACAGATCCGGGGATTCTTTATTTCTTTCATTATTTGTTTTAAAATATAAAAAACACAACCCGATATTTATAAAAAAGGAGGAATTACCGTGAAAGAATTATATCTCGCCGGTGGTCCCTACTATGGCATACAAGAAGTATTCTCCCGTATTTACGGAGTCACTGAAACTGTCGCAGGATTTGCGAACAGCAGGAAAGAAAATCCCACAAAGAAAGAAGTTGCTGACGGAAACACAGGTGCAGTAGAATGTGTAAAAGTCACTTACAATCCGAAAAAAATAGATATAGGCTCCTTATTGTCTATATTCTTTACCATAATCAACCCCTATACCGACGGAGTGCAGGGGAAATGTGAAGGGCCCCAGTATAAAACGGGAATCTATTTCACATCCAATGAAGATATTCCCCAAATCACCTACTATGTCACATACATACAAAACAGGGGAACCAGCCGGCAGATGAGTGAATCCTGCCTGATTGTGAATGATGTGCAGAAAAATATTCCGCCCAAAGTACATACAGAAGTCAAAAAACTGGAAAACTTCTATGAAGCTCCGGAAGAAGAACAGCATTTCCTGAAGAAACATCCGGAAACCTATTCTCCTATCGATATCAAGCTGCTTGAAGAAGCGGGAACCTTTGATATGACTTTTTGAGATAGCTTATGCCAAATTTGCAAGGCGGAACAAGGAAATACAGATTATAAAGATTGACAGAAATCATAGGGAATGCTATGATGGATAAAACTGAACAGAGTGAACAGGTGCTTGAAAAAGCTTAATAGGGAAGACCGGTGAGAAACCGGCACGGTCCCGCCACTGTAATGCTGAGTAAATCCGATAATGTCACTGAGGAATTGGGAAGACCGGAGGCGCGAGGAAGCAAAGTCAGGAGAACTGCCTGTTTTGACTGCTGATTGACCTGCGAGCGATGGGGAGGCGGTGTGATAAAGAATTTTTAGTGTATCCACCCTTTTCTGCAAAGCAGGGGTGGATTTTATTTATGAGACAACGAGTGAGGACTCCTGCCTCATAAGGAGAATGGTGACAGGGAAACATCATTCTCTAAATCCAAAAGATGCTTGTAATGCCTCCGGGCTTTACATATACGAAAGAATTGGCAACGATTCTTTACAAGGTTCATCTCCTTTGAACGGTGGTAACAGGGAAATATCACCGTTCACCCTTTTTACAAATACTTCGTATGAAGTGACTATATATCGTAAGACCTGATGTAAATGCCGGAAACGGCGTTACATAGATTTGCAGGGATTTGCCCCGCAAAGTTCACTTTCTCCGAACGGTGGGAACAGGGAAATTCCATCGTTCACCCTTTTTAAAAACTCTCCTTTGGAGTGTATATATTTCAACTCCCTGCCTTCTCTTTCTGTATATTATGCGGTAAGACAGGCAACCTCCTTTGAACGATGATGATACCAGGGAATATCATCATCGTTCACCCCCCTCTTTTTGTTAATGACATCGCACAGATGTTATTATATAGTTCTCACTTGAGGCGCAGTGGTGCCTCCCCCTTTTGAAGCGGCGTTGCTGCTTCTTTTTTTTATACAAAACATGGAAATTCTGCCGGCCGGTAGAGTATACTGTAAACAGATTTCCGTCGTTTAAATAAGGAGGCCGTTATGTCAATTTACGATTTCACTTGCAAAACCATTACAGGCAAAGAAAAAGCACTCTCCGACTATAAAGGGAAAGTGCTGCTCATTGTAAATACAGCGAGCAAATGCGGATTCACCCCGCAATACGAAGAACTGGAAAATTTATATAAGAAATATAAAGACCGGGGGCTGGAAATTCTCGGATTTCCCAGCAATCAGTTCGCAGAGCAGGATCCGGGAAACAATGAGGAAATCCAAGGCTTCTGCCGCCTGAACTATGGCGTGACATTCCAACTCTTTGAAAAAAATGACGTCCGCGGAAAGACTGCACAACCCCTGTTCCGCTACCTGACAAAAGAGAAAAAATTCGAAGGCTTTGACAAAGAAAATCCCAAAGCCGAAGGACTCGAAGACTTCATCCGCAAGAACTTCCCTGAAATCATGGAAGGCGATGATATCAAATGGAACTTCACCAAATTCCTTGTGGACAAAGAAGGCCACGTCACAGCAAGATACGAACCGACGACCACGCCCTATGGCATGGAAGAAGCAATAAAAAAACTGCTCTGATAAAAACAGGGTTTCCCTTCCGGGAGGCCCTGCTTTTTTTATTTCTTAAATACCGGATCATCGGTTACCAAAAAACGGCCGTGCATAGTGAGCGCCTGACGGTCAAGACCGTATTCGGGCGATGATAAATCGTACACTGCTTCATAATAATTCGTTTTTGCCTGCCATAAATTCGAAGCCAAATCAAAAATCAAATCATTGGTAAAAAGCTTATCCCTGTTTCTTTCCAGTGCAGGCATCACTGACGGACACAACGCCCGCCACTCAGGTGATATGTAGATCCACAACGGGATACGTACCATATCATACGTAAAAGGGGACGTACCGTGATAATGAACCATATCCTCCCCGTGGTCGGAAAAATAAATCATCGTCTGCCAATTAAGATTTGACTTTGCATAGTCAAAAATTTCGTGAAGTATTTTATCCGTATAAGCCAAAGTCACATCATAATCATAATAAGGATCATCAGAAGAAATAAGAGTTTCCTTCCCATAGCCGAAAGGAACACGGCTTGCGTAATTATAATGACTGCCGTTGATATGAATAAAAATGACCCGCTTATCAGCCGGAGGGAGCTTTTTCATCACATTGACCGCCTCTCCGTCCAAGCTGTTTTCCCAATAAGTGGCATCACAACGCTCTCCGATTACAGAAACGCCCGCACTGGCAAGAGAACTGCGATTCTGAAAAGAAATCCAGTCCGTCCGGTACCCCGCTTTCTTTGCCGCATCGACCAGACTCACCGCATTCTTTAAAGACCCGTCACTGTATTGATTCGTGCTTGTCAAAGCAAAACTCAGTGACATCACCGTTGAAGGGAAATTTGCATAAGCCTTGCGGGTAAAAAAGAAATCAGGCGATGCTGTCATCTCCGACTCCCAAGGTGTCGTCTTTTCGGGATAAGAAGGCGTAAAAGCCTGCATATGATCACGGCAGGCACTTTCACCGATGACCAGGATATGAGTCCCCGCCGCGATAGGCAGCCCGGGAAGAAACTCAATATTTTTTTCATTCTCTGCAAGGCGGGTTTTCATGGTCTGTAAAAGCTGAAAAGAACTGTCTTTCCGCTGAATTGTCCGATACATTCCGATAGGAAAAACGTACATCATCTGTCGGATAAATCCGCCGGTAAATAAAATGGTAATTACCGCAAGACCGCAAAGATAATACTTAGATGTGGAAAATAAGGGGGAGTGAGAGATACACTTCAGAGACGAAAGCGAACGGAAAGATACCACTTGGCAAACGACAAAAAGTAAAATAAGAAAAGCGGCGGTGAGTCCGATATAAAGAGGAGAAGCCATAGTACGGATAAATTGCAGGGTCTCATCAGCATTCGTCATAGAAATAGCCATCATGGCAAATAAATCCATCTCGCTCTTGTAAATCACATAATACCCGATATACACCGAGGGAATGACGACCATGACAAAAGCAAATAACCCCTCCAAAACAGAAAAGAAAGGAGAAAATAATTTAAACTTCCATTTCCACGCATAAAAAATATAAGGTAAAGTAAACAAAAGGAAAGAAATACCGTAATAATCACCTAAGTGATTACTCTCAGGCAAATACAGATATCCGTAAGCCCAAGTAAATGTAGCAAACCAGATCAAAGGTAAAACCAAAGACAAACCGAGATACTTCCTCAAAAATGAAGGACGGAATACAAAATATAAACCGCACATAGAAAGAAATAATATACCGGTGGCAACCCAAAGACGGGGATTTCCCAAAGAGGGAACAAACCGTGCATCGCCGACAAACCATAAAAGAAGTAAAACAAGGCAAATTATACTCGTCGTACTGACCAAAGCGGAAAACATAGCTTTTTTCATACAATCTCCTCAATAAATAAAGGAACAAAAAATCATATTCTTTATATTATAGTAAAAAATATAATTATTACCAACTATATACAAGATACCGAAAGTATGAGCGAAAACAAAAAAGAAGAAAATGACTCATATGTAAAGCCGTCCCCGGATGGCGGGAAGCAAACGAACCGCTTTTCGAGGAGCAAAGCGACGCTGTAAAAGTGAGTGAGACGCTTTGCCTTGGCTAAAGTGTCAGCGCTAGCTGACGAAAGGGGCAAGCGTGAGCAGAAACAAAAGAGCGAAAATAGTGTGAGAAACTTCCAAAATACCGAAATGACACACAAAAAAAGCTGTCCCCGCTTGTCGGGGAAAGTGTCAGCGTTAGCTGACGAAAGGGGTAAGCGTGAGCAGAAAGGTAAAAAGGAGTTTTTTACAAAACGGTATTACCTGTCTGCCCATCATTCTTGACCGCAGTGAAGAATCCGGCAAAGGATACAAGATTTAAATAATCTGACCTGTGTACGCCAGCTTGCCCCTATCGCCTCACAGGTTCGGCACTTCCCTCCGTGTTCGGGGGAAGCTTACATCAAGGAAGAAAGAATTCATATTTTTAAAAAGTATTACTTGATTGTTGCTGTAAAAATAAAATGCAAACTGTAAGCCGTCCCCGCTTGTCGGGAAGCAAGCGAACCACTTTTCGAGGAGCAAAGCGACGCTGTAAAAGTGAGTGAGAGGCTTTGCCTTTAGGCTAAGGTGGCGGCGAAGCCGTCGGAAGGGGTAAGTGTGAGCAGAAACGAAAAAACAGTTTTTTACAAAACGGTAGTAAATACTTGCCCGTCATTCTTGAACGAAGTGAAAAGCGGTCGTGAATAGCGTTATAAAAAAGTACGGGAAAGAGTGATGGCAAGTGAACCACTTTTCGAGGAGCGAAGCGACGCTGTAAAAGTGAGTGAAACGCCATACCCGACCAACGGGAGCGGTAAGAATCCGGGCAGAGGTTGCAGCTATCAAATGTGTTTTCCTGTACTCGCTGCCGGATTCTTCGCTAACACTCATTACTCTGCAGTGCCGTTTTACTCATTCGCATACTTCCACCGCTCAAGAATGACGGCAGGAGTGCTTTTAGTTTTTTATGATATTCTGACCTGTGTACGCCGGTTTGCCCCCTATCGCCTCGCAAGGTCCCGGCACTTCCCTTTGGATTCGTGGAAAGCTTACCTCAAAAAGAATTTATATTTTACATACAATAATATTTGCCTGATTGCTACTCGGAAGTGAGAAGTACGGGACCGGGACAGCAGAAATGAAGAGGACTTGCAGAATTGTATTTGTTTGCGTAGTATTAAATTAAAATATTATGGGAGGAAGCATGAGAAAATATTTCTTTTTTGATATAGACGGCACGCTGACGACTCCTCTGACGGCAGATTATCCGGACAGCACGAGAGAGGCGATACGTCAATTGCAGGCACAGGGGCATTTTGTTTCTTTGGCTACGGGGCGGATACAGGCCGATGCGGCAGAGGTGGCAAGGGAGTTGGAGATTCCTGCGCTCGTTTCTGACGGCGGAAATGCAGTGACCGTAGAGGGGGAGATTCTTTATCATGAGGGGTTGCCTCTCCCGTTATGTTATCGCCTTTTGGCGGATACGGACCGGAAAAAACATCCTTGGGCGATAACGACGGAAAACAGGAAATACCGGATTACAAGTACTGCAGTGTATCTGGAAAAAGTAAAGGACCGCTACTATGAAACGGATATCATTCCCGGCTATGATTATCGTAAGGCGGATCAAATCTATAAAATATTCATCGCCTGTACGCGGAAGGAGTCGGAGGAAATACCGCTCCACGGTTTGCCTTCCGTATGGTTCAGGGAAGATACGTTGTTGATAGAGCCTGTGCAAAAAGAGCGGGGCATTTTTGAAATTATGAAAAAGTATCATCTGAGGGATGAGCAGATTGTCGTATTCGGTGACGGTATGAATGATTGTTCCATGTTTCGGAAGGAATGGATGACCGTTGCTATGGGAAACGGAAAGGCCCCGTTAAAGGAAAAAGCAAAGTATATCACAAAAAATGCAGATGAAGACGGGATTTATGAGGCATGCCGTCATTTCGGATGGATTTAAGCAGAGCAAAAGTGAGAGTAGAATGCATGGTCAGGATACTCTTTTTTTGTGTCCTGATTCTTTGGTTTCATTACTATCAAATTGTCAACAGGGCAAATGCTGCAATCATTGACAAAACGGCGGTGCTTTTTTAAAATATAAATTGATTGCAGATTTGACCGCATTTGATGGTTTTGGTATGATAAATTATCACTGATATTTCTAGGGAATCGAGGACGGAATGGAAAGTAACGGGAGTGATAAGGATATCCTTTTTGATATACGGAATGTATCCCACACGTTTGAAACAGAAGAGGGAAAGTCTTTTGAGGCTTTAAAAAATATTACGGCACAAATCAGAAAGGGCGGGTTTACGGCGATTATCGGGACGAACGGGAGCGGTAAATCGACTTTGGCGCGTCATCTGAATGCTCTTTTGATGCCTACGGAAGGCGAATTGCTGGTAGACGGTATGAATACGTCTGATGAGAGTGCGGTATGGAAAATCAGGCAAAAGGTGGGCATGGTATTTCAAAATCCCGATAACCAGCTTGTAGCGGCTATTGTGGAAGAAGATGTGGCGTTCGGCCCGGAAAATCTCGGTGTGCCTCCCGAGGAAATCAGGGAGCGCGTGGAGCAGGCTTTGGAGAAAGTGGGCATGACAGCCTACAGAGGACAGGCGCCGTCCATGCTTTCCGGCGGACAAAAGCAAAGAATCGCAATTGCCGGGGTACTTGCCATGCAGCCCGATTGCATTGTGCTTGATGAGCCGACGGCGATGCTTGATCCGAAAGGAAGAGCCGAGGTTATGGCTACGATTCACGAGCTGAATGAAAAAGAGGGGATTACGATTGTTTTGATTACCCACTTTATGGAAGAAGCGGTGACGGCCGATCGCGTTATGGTGATTGACCGCGGTGTTTTGCAAATGGACGGTACGGCGCGGGAAGTTTTTTCCCAGGCGGATAAGCTGACGGAAATAGGATTGGACGTTCCCGTGGCTGCCGATTTATCCCGCCGTCTCCGCAAGGCGGGTATGGCTGTTTCTGAAAATTGTATGACCGATGAAGAGTTGGGAGAGGCATTATGTCCATTTGTGTCGAAAATGTAAGTTATATTTACGGGAAAGGGACACCTTTTGAAAAGGCGGCTCTTTCAAATGTGAGTCTGACAATTGAAAAGGGCGAGTTTATCGGAATCATCGGGCATACCGGAAGCGGCAAGTCAACGCTGATCCAGCACCTGAACGGTTTGCTTCATCCGACGGAAGGACGTGTCACGGTCGACGGGGTGGATTTGGCGGGAAAGTCAAAGGAAGCATTGGCAAAACGCCATTCTGTCGGCATGGTTTTCCAATATCCGGAGCATCAGCTTTTTGAGGAAACGGTAGCAAAGGATATTGCTTTCGGTCCGCATAATCAGGGTTATGATGAAGAGGAAATAAAGAAGCGTGTAAAAAGTGCCATGAAATTTGCGGGCATTGATTATGAAGTGTTTGCAGAGCGTTCGCCGTTCCGTTTATCCGGGGGACAGCAGAGGCGGGTGGCGATTGCAGGTGTGATTGCCATGCATCCCGATTTCCTTATTTTAGATGAGCCGTCAGCAGGACTGGATCCTGTGGGACGGCGTGAAATATTCAGCCGTATCCGCAGTTGGTATGAAAAAGGGGTATTTTCCGTCATTCTTGTCTCTCACAATATGGACGACATCGCCCGTCTGGCGACCCGTCTGCTTGTCATGCATGAGGGACGTATCATTCTTGACGGAAATCCGATGGATATTTTCCTCCATCACAGAAAAGAATTGCAGGACTGCGGTGTCGATGCACCGCCGCTGACACAAACTCTTTTGTATCTGAAGGAAAAGGGGATTCCTGTTCCCGAGGATGCCAAAACGGTAAAAGAGGCGGCAGAAAAAATGGTAACCATGTTGGGAGGTAACCGATAATGCTTACAGATATGACTCTCGGGCAATATTATCCGGGAAACTCGTTCCTCCACAAAATGGATCCGCGGGCGAAAATTTTGTGTACCATGATTTTTATCTGTGCCATATTTTTGGCCAATAATCCGTGGTCGTACTTGGTGGTAACGCTTTTTACCGCACTCTGTATTTCTCTGTCGGGTGTACCGTTCCGTCTCATCGTAAAAGCGGTAAAACCGCTGTGGGTCATCCTTGTTTTTACTCTAGTGATTCATTTATTGACGACACCGGGAACGGAAATTTTCAGGTTTGGTCCGGTAAAAATCACGGAAGAAGGGGTCAGGAACGGCGTCTTTATGACACTCCGTCTTGTATTTCTGATTGCTTTTTCATCTCTTTTGACGTATACGACAAGTCCGATTGTACTTACTGACGGTATCGAAGCTCTTCTCATGCCGTTCCGCCGTTTCGGTGTACCTGCGCATGAGCTGGCCATGATGATGACGATAGCACTCCGTTTTATTCCCACCCTTCTTGAGGAAACGGACCGCATTATGAAAGCCCAATCGTCAAGGGGAGCAGATTTCACGGCAGGAAATATTTGGCAAAAAGCCAAGTCCATGGTGCCGCTCCTTGTCCCTCTTTTCATTTCCGCATTCCGCCGGGCCGACGATTTGGCAACGGCGATGGAAGCACGCTGCTACCGCGGCGGTGAAGGCAGGACGAAAATGCACCGTCTTGTTTATACGGGAAATGACAGAATTGCTTTTGCCGCAGTTCTTGTCGTTGTGGCTGTTTTGGCAGGAATGTATTTTTATCTCAAGGCGTAAAACTAAAGGGTATTTTCTTTGCAGGAAATATCCTTTTTTATATGCAATGATTTAAATAAAAACAGAAAATTGACTTGAGCAATAAAGCAGTCTCCGCACAAAAAGCTGTTCCCGCTCGTCAGGGAAAGTAGCAGTGTTAGCTGACGAAAGGGGCAAGTTGGAGCAGAAACGGGAAATGATTCTGACCTGTGTACGCCAGCATGCCCCTATCGTCTCGCAGGCTCGGCACTTCCCTCCGCGTTCGGGGGAAGCTTACATTAAGGAAGAAAGAATTCATATTTTTAAAAAGTATTACTTGATTGTTGCCGTAAAACGATAAAATGCAAACTGTAAGCCGTCCCCGCTTGTCGGGGAAGGTGGCGGTGAAGCCGTCGGAAGGGGTAAGTTGGAGCAGAAATGTAAAAAGAAGTTTTTTACAAAACGGTATTACCTGCTTGCCTGTCATTCTTGAACGGTCGAAAAAATTCTAATGACTATAACGTAATAAAAAGAAGTTGACTCAGAGTGAAGAATCCGGGCAGAGGTTACAAGTATTGAATGCGTTTTCCTCTATCCTATGCCGGATTCTTCGCTAAGAGCCATATTCTGTTTTTCCTTCGTCATCATTCCGATTTTGCCCGCCGCTCAAGAATGACGGCAGGGGGAATTGCGTTTTTATATGATGGTTTGACCTGTGTACGCCAGCTTGCCCCTATCGCCTCGCAGACTCGCTACTTCTCTCGTGGGCGGGGGAAGTCTAGAACTAAGGAAGAAAGAATTCATATTTTTATATGAGGGAAAACAAAAAACAGTGAAATGACCCACACAAAAAAGCCGTTCCCACCGGGAGCAGCTTTTATTTACAGGCAGGTAGATTCTTTATACGTTCCAAGGGTAGTAAGGTTTGTGAACGGTCGTTTCGATATCTTCCTTTGTGACAGGACGGAAGTACACTTTCAGCAGGCAAAGACCGTGCGCCGGGGCGGTGATGCCCAGACGTCTTCTGTCCCGTGCTTCTAAAATGCCGGGAATGTCATCGGGATTTATTTTTCCCCGTCCTGCATCAACGAGAGCACCGGCTATATTTCTTACCATGTGGTAGAGAAATCCTTCGCCGGTGACGAATAAATGAAAGAGGCCGTCTTTTTTTATGAGCCGGATGTCTTGCAGGAGCCGGACAGGATTAGCGGGAACGGAATTATTTCCGCGAAATGAGGTAAAGTCATGCCGTCCTTCCAAATAACCGGCGGCTTTTTTCATTTTTTCCATATCGAGGGTTCTTCCTGCGGTCCAGACGTAACGTTTCAAAAAGGGCGAGATGTCCTTGTCTTCCGTGAAAAGATAGCCGTAGGTTTTTCCATAATTGCTCTTTCGTACCGAAAAATCAGGAGCGACTTCCCTGCTTTGTATAATCCGGATATCATCGGGGAGAATTTGGTTCAAGGGGAAAATAAAGCGGTCACCGGGAATAGAGGCGCCGGTGAAGAATGTACATTCCTGTCCGTAGGCGTGAACGCCTGTATCGGTGCGGGCTACAAAATAGAGGGTCGATTTTTCATTGGTCACTTTGTAAATCGCATCTTCTATGATTTCCTGTAAGGTGATATTATTTTCCTGTCTTTGAAATCCGCCGTAATTCGTTCCTTCGTAGGAAAGCGTGATACGGATATTTCTCATTCTTCACAAATCTCCTTATGATTCTGTCCGCTGCACCGCGTAAATGTGCGGTTTCCCGCCGTAGAGGGTATTTATTTTGGCAGATTCTGCCATGATATGTGTAGTATATAATACGTATAGGGGATAATCAACGATGCAGGTAAATAAAAACGGTCTTTTCCCGAATCATGAGAAAGACCGTTTTTTTGAATTATTTAATGATAATGACAGGGCATTTTGCATTGCTGAGTACGTCCCGTGATACAGAGCCCATGAGAAGACTTTTCCATGTGCTGCGTCCGCGGTTGCCCATGATGATGAGATCTGCTTTTGTTTGACCTGCCAGATACAGAATCATCGGAACAGGCTCGCCGATTTCAAAAAGTAAATCATGGTCAATGGAGTCGGGAATCAAGGATTTGGCTTCCGTCAAATCAACTTGGCCGGGGAATTCGTTTTTTTCACCCTTTTCTGTGTTTGAATTGGCGATGACACTGATTTCCAAAGGGGTCGCACTATTGGAAATGGTGGCTACGTAAATTTTCGGGTTTTCACAGCAACCGGCAACGGAGACCGCAGTGGACAGAGCGCGTTTGGCCTGCTCGGATCCGTCATAGGGAACAAGAATGTTTTTAAAATCTAACATGGTTTTCACACTCCTCTGTATAGATGATCAGCCGTATGGCTACTGTCTATAGTATAAGGAAAAACAGAAAATTTAACAATCGATATTTGAAGACATTTTGAATTTTGGACAAAAAACCGCCGGCGCGTAAAACCGGCGGCATTTCTTTATTTAATAATAAATATCGGGCATTTGGAATGGGTCAGCATGTAATTGGAAACCGATCCGAGGAGAAGACTGTTCAAAGCGCCGAGACCGCGGCTACCCATGACAATCAGGTCACAATTATTTTCTTTGGCCAGCTCTTCCAGAAGCGGACCTGCATCTCCTGTTTTTTTCAGGTATTCTGCCTTTACCGTTTCGGGAATTGTTTTTTTCGCTTCTTCCAAGTTTTTGTGTGCCGGAGAGTAGTTAACGGCTTTCAACTGCTCATTGATGTAAGCCCGTTCCAAATTATTCACGCTCAGAGCGGAAACGTCTTCATCAATGGAAGCTATATATAAAACAGTGTCTTTGGAAGACTCTGCCATAGCAATGGCTTGTTTTAAAGCTCTTTTTCCGTGTTCTGAACCGTCGTAGGGAACAAGGATTCTTTTAAAATCTAACATAAGTATCCCACCTTCCAGAAAAAATATTATATGGAAAAACTATTTAATAATACAAACCGGACAAGATGCATTGGCTACGATATGGCTGGATACGGAGCCCATGAGGAAACTTTTCAGTGTGCCGCGGCCACGGCTGCCCATGACAACGAGGTCACAATTTTTTTCGACGGTCAAATCCAGGAGAATATTGCCGGGATTTCCAATCCGGTAAAGAAGTTCATAACGGATGCCTTCGGGAAGCGATGATTCCGCTTCTTCCAAAAGAATTTCACCGATGCTCTTTCCGTTTTCACCCTCTTCTTTTTCAAGCACATAGGCCTGTGTCAGGGCGATGTTTTCCGTGGCAGAGACCGGCGGGGAAACGGTAGCAATGAATAATTTGGCATTGTCGCAACATTGGTACATGGCGACGGCTTGGGCCAATGCTTTTTTTGCGTGATCGGAGCCGTCATAAGGAACGAGAATTCTTTTAAAATCTAACATAATCATCCCACCTCTCTTATGAATATTGACTGATCGGAAGAGAAACATTATCACCAATTTCTCTATTTATATTATAACACTAAGCTCATATAAATTAAAGAAAAGCATGTTTTATTTATGTAAAATTATCATTAAGAAATGGAGGTTATGAACAGAAGATATCCTAAAATCTTTTACGAAGTTTTTAAATATGTTATAATAAACTGTATTTCCTGTAACGAAAAATAACAGTATATTTTTGTGTTATAATAAGTAAATATATTTTTAGCTTTATGTAAGGAGAAGAAAGAAAGAAATGATTAGAGAAGATATTCGTAATATTGCGATCATCGCTCATGTCGACCACGGTAAAACGACCCTTGTCGATGCTATGCTCAAACAAAGCCATATTTTCAGGGAAAATCAGAAAGTGGCGGAAAGAGTTATGGATTCCAATCCGTTGGAGCGGGAACGGGGTATCACGATTCTTGCCAAGAATACATCGGTCATGCATGACGGGGTAAAGATTAATATCGTTGACACACCCGGGCATGCTGATTTCGGCGGTGAAGTAGAACGTATATTAAATATGGTAGACGGCGTTCTTCTGCTTGTCGATTCCCATGAAGGACCGATGCCGCAGACGAAATACGTTCTCCGTAAAGCGTTGGAACATCACTTAAAGCCCATTGTTGTCATCAATAAAATCGACCGTCCCGACCAGCGTGTTTCTGATGTAGAGGGCGAAATTCTCGAACTTTTCATGGAACTCGATGCCGACGACGAGCAGCTCGATTTCCCCTTGGTATACGCATCTGCAAGAAGCGGAATTGCCAAGCTTCATATGAATGATGAGGGTGTCGATTTAACGCCTCTGTTTGATGTGATTTTGAAGAATATTCCCGCACCGGAAGGCGATCCTGACGGAGGACTCCAGATTATGACGACCACACTGGAGGCCGATGAGTATCTCGGTAAAGTCGCTATCGGGCGTATTGCCCGCGGTACGGCAAAGCAGGGAATGACAGTTGCCATTACCGACGGTGAAAAGATAAGAACCGATCATATCGGACAGCTTTTCAACTGGCAGGGAATGAAACGTACTCCCGTTGAAGAGGCAAGCGTGGGTGATATCGTGGCACTTTCAGGCTTTAAGGATATCAATATAGGGGAAACCATAGCAGATGCTGTCAATCCCGAAGCACTTCCGGCCATTCATATCGATGAGCCGACGCTGTCTATGGTGTTCCATGTCAATAAGAGTCCCTTTGCGGGCAGAGAGGGCGATTTTGTAACGTCCCGTCATATCCGTGCCCGTCTCATGAAAGAAATCGAAACGAACGTGGCACTCCGTGTAGAGGAAACAGATACATCGGATGCGTTCCTTGTTTCCGGCCGCGGCGAACTTCATCTGTCCGTTCTTATCGAAACCATGAGAAGAGAAGGATTTGAATTGGAAGTATCGAAACCGCAGGTTATTTATAAAACAATCAACGGTAAAAAATGTGAACCGCTCGAACGTCTGACCATCGAGGTGCCGCAGGAATTTATGGGAGCCGTCATGGAAGGACTCGGACCGAGAAGAGCTGAAATGATTTCCATGGAAGAATTAGCAGGCTACATGAAAATGGATTTCTCGATTCCTGCCCGCGGTCTTCTCGGTTTCAGAAACGAACTTCTGACAACCACACGCGGTACAGGCATTATGTACCACGTATTCCAGGGCTATGCACCTTATAAAGGAGATATTCCCGAAAGAACGAGAGGCTCGCTTGTAGCCTTTGAAAACGGCGTTACCACTGCATACGGTCTGAATTCCGTTCTCGACAGAGGAGAATTATTCCTTCCTGCCGGTGTAGAGGTCTATGAAGGAATGATTGTGGGAGAAAATTCCCGTGAACAGGATATGGACGTCAATCCCTGCAAGAAGAAGCATCTGACAAATACCCGTGCTTCCGGCTCCGATGATGCCATCAAGCTGCCGCCGTGCCGCCAGTTCACTTTGGAATCGGCACTCGAATGGATTAATGATGACGAATTGGTGGAAGTGACACCGGACAATATCCGTATGCGGAAGATGATTATTTCCCGCCAGCTCCGTTATAAGAATTCAAATGCGAAGAAAAGCCAGAAATAACATTTGATGATATAATAAAATCAATGAAACCGAAAACCGGCTGTACAGCTTTGGAAGAAAAGGAGGTATAGAGGAATGGATGACATGCCTTATACCTTCTTTTTTTGCAAGTCATCTTGAAAGGAAACAGATACGCATGGAACCTAAAATAACAGATGCACCATTTATATATTTCATAAAAAGTTTCATCAAACGGTATATAGATGATGATATAGGCGCTCTTGCCTCGGAAGCATCCTATTGCTTTATTTTGGGACTTGTGCCGTTTCTCATATTTCTCGTCAACTGCATTCTTTTCTTTGCGGCACCCCAGCTGGACACGATTATGCATTTTCTCCAATACCTGCCCGAACAGTTTGCGGCGAGTATGGAGGCGAATGTGGCACGGATTGTCGAAGGAAGAAGTTCACTCTGGCTTTTCATTGGGCTTGCCGGTGCGGTATGGACAGCTTCCCAGGGTGCTTCCGTTCTCGTCCGCGGAATGGACCAGATATTTTTTGAAGACAGAAATATCCAGTCCTGGTTTAAAGTGAGTGCAAAAGCTTGTGTGTTTACCGTGCTTCTTGTATTTGCCATGATTTTTTCGTTACTTCTCATTGTTTTTGCCAATGCCGTCATGTTTTTTATACAGGAATATATTTTCCAGTTTCCCGATATTTTCTGGCTCATTTGGAAACCTGCCCGGTACGGGATTCCTTTTGTGGTGATGAGTCTTTCTCTGGCCGCCTTTTACCGCTATGCGCCGAGCCGTTACATCACGAAATGGACACGGATTGTGATGGCTTCTTTTGCCGTGACCGTGATACTTCTTCTGGTAACGGCGGGATACGGCTATTACATTTTGAATGTATCCCGTATGGGTATGACCTACGGCTCGCTGATCGGTCTGATTTTCCTCTTCCTCTGGCTGCATTTGGCAGTACAGGTCATTCTGGCCGGCGGCGCCATGATCATGGCATGGGGAGATATGAGGGAGCGAAAAGAAAAAAAGAGGATTCCCGTATAGCGTTTCGTCCGTTTATGGGAAATCCTTATCATTTTTCAATGGAAGAACTGGCATTTGTGTTCTTTATGCAGATTTTCAGTCCTATCAGTTCTTCGTTGCTGGCAGGCTATCTGACCACATAGGGAGTAAATTCATTCTTTTTATCTTTTTCCTGTTGATGCTGTGCGGCGTGCTTGTCACGGGATTGGAAGCAGTTTATGGCAAATTAGAGGACTTGCCATTTTTATTACGGGGCTTTTTGCGGCGCATACGGCAGAAACCAACTGGAAGGTGTACAGAAGGCGCCTGCCACATCTCTGTATCTTTTCTGCTATTACATGGGCGGGAAGCTTTTTTAGTGTGGTCGGGGGGGTCTATTGCCATATATGGAAATGGAATAGGATCGTCCTGCTGATTACACTTGCAGTACTGATCGGGCTGGCGGCCGCTGTCATGCTTTCATTGATTACGAAGAAAAAACAAGAAGACAGTCGCTGATGGTGGTAGGAGAATTTTTGTATTGCATGGATAAGACATTTGTGTTGCTTATGTATCCATCCTGTATTGTTTTATGGAGAAATACTATTAATATAGAAGATATAGGGATTAAAAAAGAGTTGCTACGGGAGAATGTTTTCGTAGTAACTCTTTTTTAATTCCTATATAGCCGTTTATTTAAAATTGATATTTTCAATTTGTATGAAATTATACGGGAATCATCACTAAGCCATGTTTTTCCATAGTGCGAATCCATTCACGGATCGGATCGCGCGAGAGCTGTTGATGAGTCGTGGTCAGATATGTTTTCCATCGTGGGGGTAAGGGATATCCTCGAAAAGGAATCTCAACTATACTTCCTTCTTGTAAATCCTTTTGAACTGTTGATCTAGTTAAAATCGTTGGATCTTCCCCGTTCTTCACTATAGAAAGAGCCAAATCTGCAGGGCCGACTGTGGCATGGAACCAACGGTTGTGTTGTGTAATACGGGAGATCCATTCTGTGAATTCGCCGCCCCAATTATGATAAATTAAATTTAAAGAATTTATTTCCTGTATGTCTATAAATGTTTTTTTTGCAAGTGGAGAGTTTTTAGAAACAACAAGTACGAAATCATCCTCTCTGCATATCCAAGATGTAAACCGTGGATTGGGAGAAAGTTGGTAGGTGAGGGCAATGTCTATTGATTCATCTGCTAGAGACATAAGGATGTTTGGTGAATGATTAACTATTGATTTTAGTGATATTCTAGGATTATTTTTTAGATAGTCGTTGTATACAGGGAAAAACAAATTGGGGAGTGTAGAATAAACGCATCCTATAGAAATCTGGTCGTCGAATAATGTAGTGGAGTTTAGCCGATTTATGCTGAAATTCCAGTTATTAACGATTTTTTTCGCATAGGGGAGGAAAAAGCGTCCACTTTCGGTCAGTTCGATTTTATGATGCTTTCTGTAGAAAAGTTTTTTTCCCAGTTCTTTTTCCAAATCATTTATTCGGGAACTGATTGTAGATTGTGTAACATGAAAAATTTCGGCGGTTTTTGAAAAACTGCCGGCTTTTACTAATATCATGAAGGTTTTAAGAGTTTCTATATTCATTGTGTTTACCCAACTCCTACTATTGATTTTTTCTATGTTATCGGATGATAACTTTTATTTTACAATTATATCATAGTTTGATTATAATTATAATAAATAAAATTTAATTTAATTGTGATTATAAAGTGAGTTTATAAATAAAATAAGGGAATAAGATTTAAAGTTTTTGAGAATTCATCAATATGGAGTAGGGGCTTTTCAGTTTGTTTGAGGGAAAAGGGCTTTAATTTGTGCTGATTTCAGCACATTCGTAATGAGGAAATAATGGATATGGTTGTTTACTATATTGCAAATCATGCAATATAGTCATTTTCTTTTTTATTTATCTAATGCAGGAGGAGTCAGTTATGAACAAAAGGTTATGTGCAGCGGTAAGTGCAGTTTTATCAGTGGCGTTTCTTATCGGGGGCTGTGGAGAGCTGGCAGCACCTAAAGATGGGAAGGCTTCAAAAGATAAAAGTTCTGCGGTTATATATCTGGGAACCCGAAGTGAACCGAGAATGGGCTTTGATCCGTTGAAGGGTTATGCAAATGTAGATGGAATCAGTTTGTTTCAAAGTAATCTTCTTAAGTTGAACCAAGATCTAAGTTTTGAAAAAGAAATTGCTAAAGATTACCAGATTTCAGAAGATGGTTTGACTTATACTTTTCAACTTCGTGAAGTTAAATGTTCTGACGGGCAGCCATTTACTGCAGAGGATGTAAAATTTTCTTTTGAAGAAGCGGCTAAATGTCCATTAGTGGGGAATTTACAGGACATAAAGTCCATAGAGATAAAGAATCCGTATGAGGTCATATTTCATATGAAGCAGCCGAACTCTCTGTTTTTGTATACTGTTGCTCGACTTCCGCTTGTGCCTAAGCATGCATATAAAGAGGGCTATGGGCAGAATCCTGTTGGGACGGGGCCTTATAAGATGGTACAGTGGAATCAGGGGCAACAAATGATAGTTGAAGCAAATGAAAACTATTTTAAAGGTATTCCCCGGTTAAAAAAACTGACAGTCCTTTTTGTGAATGGAGAAACTGCACTACAGGCTGCGAAAGCAGGTGATATTGATGTATATGATGTTCCATATAACTATGCAGATGTAAAAATATCTGGCGCAAAAATGAAGGCATTTAAAAGTGCCGGCAAATATGTCCTTTCGTTACCAGTCGTAAAACCGGGAGCAGCAATAAATCCAGATAATAAACCGGTAGGAAATACAGTCACCTCTGACATTGCTATTAGAAAGGCATTGAATTATGGGATTGATCGTCAGTCAATCGTAGATAATCTAATGCATGGGTATGGTTCACCGGCCTATGAACTAGTGGATCCGGAAGTACCATATTATAATTCGGAAATCGCTTATAAGGATAATGATGTTGAGAAGGCAAAAGCTATTTTGGCAGAAGCGGGGTGGAAAGATACGGATGGAAATGGAATTGTAGAGAAAAACGGTCAAGAAGCTAATATTATCGTAATGGCAAATGCAGGAGATAAAATGCTTCAAAATGTGGCTATGCTTATTTCCGACCAGGCAAAGCGTATGGGAATCAATTTTATTCTTGAGCCGAAGAGTGCAGCAGAGATGAACGCCAGACAGCATCAGGATTGCTGGCTTATGAATTATGGGGCGCTTGATCCGATGAATATGTTCTATCTTTATTATGGCCCGAATGCAGGCAAAGGGTATTACAATATAAGCTATTTCAACAATTTAAAGGTAAATGGATATATTGAATCTGCAATGAGTGCACCAAATGCTGAATTGGCTAATGAATTCTGGAAGAAAGCACAGTGGGATGGTGAAACAGGATTTTCTGTAAGGGGAGATCCATCTATGCTATGGATAGCCAATAAAAATTATATGTATCAGGTGAAAGAGGGATTCAGTATCGGGGAGCAGCAGTCCTTACAACCAGGAAGCATGGGATGGGCAATTACACGTAATATAGAAAGGTGGGGATGGGATGAATAAAAAAATAAAGTTTATCCTGAAAAGGATTATCCGTATGGGTGTTTTGATGGTATTACTTAGTATACTTTCATTTTCTATAGTGGTGAACTCACCGATAGATGCACTGCAGGAACATTTAGGAAGTGCGGTATCAACACTTAGCGTGGAGCAGCGGCAGCAGGTAATGGAAGAACTGGAACTGGACAAGCCGCCGATAGAAAGATACAGGAAGTGGGCGGGAAGGATTATTCATGGTGATTTTGGATATTCAACCATTTATAACCAACCAGTCAGTACTTTAATGAAATCTGGATTTAAAGAAACTTTCTTTCTGATGATTATTGCATGGGCTTTATCGGGTCTATTGGGAATATCATTGGGGATCATTGCAGCGGTGAGGGAAGGCAGTTGGATTGATCATGCAATCAAGATGTATTGCATGATGCTGGCATCCAGTCCGAAGTTTTGGCTTGGGCTTCTCTTTTTAATGTTTTTTGCGGGATATCTGAACTGGTTTCCTGTTGGGTTAACGGGGCCGATGGGGCAGGTTACAGAAAATATAAGTTTGGGTGACAGAATTCATCATATGATACTTCCGGCGATGACATTGAGTTTTGTCAGTCTTGCTGATATCACACTGCATACAAGAACCAAACTGATTGGAGTTTTGAAAAGTGACTTTATACTGTTTGCAAAAGCAAACAGAAAAAGTATGAAAGAAATTATTAAAAGCCATGCACTGCGTAATATTATGCTTCCCGCTATAACGATACAATTTATGTCTTTTAGTGAACTTTTTGGTGGAGCAGTGTTTATTGAACAGATTTTTTCCTATCCTGGTTTGGCCGGTCTTGTACAAGAATCTGCTATGAAAGGAGATGTTTCCCTACTGTTGGGGATTGTTTTAGTGAGTGCTGTGTGGATATTTATGGGAAATATGATTGCCGACCTTTTATATATGGTGATTGATCCCCGCATTAAGGAGGAGTGATGATGACTGTTTTTTTTAAAAGATGGAATAATCATAAACAAATGGCCATGTCAATGGGGAGTGCATTATTTATATTGGTAATTATTGTGATTTTTAGTCAAATAATACATATTGATGACATTAAAATGGATATGACGGCAATAAGTCATGCCCCGTCGATGAATCATGTGTTTGGTACTGATTGGATTGGTAGGGACATGTTTCTTAGAACAATGAAAGGGCTTAGCGGAAGTTTGGCTGTTGGTGTTATTTCTGCCGTTATTACACTGATTATGGCTACCATGCTGGCTATAATCAGTGCGGCAACCTGCAAACAATTAGATCATGTGGTAGGAATATTGATTGATACCTTTATGGGGGTACCTCATTTGGTAATCATGGTTTTAATTTCAGCTTCTCTGGGGGGAGGGAAAATAGGAGTCATTGTGGCTGTTGCTTTAACGCATTGGCCGTATTTGACACGAATCCTTCGGGCGGAAATACTTCAGTTGAGGGAAGCTCAGTTTATTTATACTTCAAGGCAGTTTGGGAAAAGTGAATGGTATATAGCGACCCGACACATGTTTTGGCATATTTTGCCACAAATTATGGTAAAATTTGTACTTTTATTTCCCCATGTTATTCTCCATGAAGCAGGACTTACATTTCTTGGGTTTGGATTATCACCACTGCAGCCAGCTATTGGTATTATTTTAAGCGAGTCTATACAATATATCTCTACGGGGATGTGGTGGCTTGTTGCGTTTCCGGGGATGGCGCTTTTGGTAATGGTTATGTGCTTTGAGTCTATCGGAGACAGCCTTAATAAAATTTTAAATTCTGAAACATCGCGGCAGTAGGAGGGCATATGGATAATAGTATATTGAAAATAGAGGATCTATCTGTCGCATTCCAACAGTATGTCAGCTTTTTTGAATTTGGACAGACTGTACCTATAAAGAAAATGGACATGGAATTGAATCGTGGAGAAATTTTAGTTGTGGTGGGACAGAGTGGATCAGGAAAAAGTTTGGTTGCTCACGCCATTATGGATATACTTCCTGAAAATGCGGTAATTGGAGGACATATTTATTACAATGGAGAAGAATTAAAAAAAGAAAGAAGACAATCTTTACGTCAAGGGGAAATTGTTTTTATTCCGCAATCTATTTCTTATTTAGATCCTTTAATGACGATAGGTAAACAAATTGAAAGTCTTGTTCATGATGGGAATCCTCGTGATGTAATGCTAGAAATGCTTGAAAAATATGATTTAGAGCCAGAAGTGGAAAATATGTATCCATTTCAAATATCAGGAGGGATGGCAAGACGTATTTTAATTGCCTGTGCAATGGTACAAAATCCGGATTTGATTATTGCTGATGAGCCTACCCCAGGATTGGACATGGACTTGGTGGATGAAACGGTCAAACATCTTTTACAAATGAAAGCTGACGGATGTTCTCTGTTGGTGATTACACATGATCTTCATGTGGCTACTCGTTTGGCAGATCGGATCATATTTTTTAATGATGGACATACAGTTGCCGAGGTTAAAAGAGAAGAATTTATGGGGAATCCTGGCTTCGAGGGGATGAATACTTATGCACGCCAATTGTTTGCAGCACTTCCCGAGAATGAGTTTACGGAAATAAATCTTATGAAGGGGAGGCCGGATAAGGTTCATGAACTGAAAGCAGATCATGTTTCATTTTCTTATACAGGGAATAGAATGGTCTTTATGGATTTAAATTTTTCTGTGAAGTCAGGAGAAATTATTGGTTTGACTGGGCATAGCGGACGGGGAAAAACAACGCTTGCCAAGTTGCTTTCTGGATATCTAAAGCCTACGGCTGGCAAAATTTGTTTAGACGGGAAGTCTTTATATAAAGATGGGAAAAATCGTTATAATCCTGTACAGCTTATTTTGCAACATCCAGAAAATGCGGTAGATCCGAAATGGAAAATGTCGGAAATACTTGCCGAACCCGGTGTGGTGGAGAAGCAAGTACAAGAAGATTTTAATATCAAGGAGGATTGGCTTGACAGGTATCCCAAGGAATTATCCGGCGGGGAATTACAAAGGTTTTCTATAGTGAGGGTTTTAAATAAAGAGACATTGTTTCTTATAGCGGATGAAAGTACAACTATGTTTGATGCGTACACACAGGCACAAGTTTGGAAAATAATTGTGGAATATGTACGAAAAAACAATATTGGTATGATTCTTATAAGTCACGATATTCCTTTATTAGAAAGGCTATGTGATAAGATTATCCATTATTAATGTGATATAGTTCTATAGTTCAATTAAAGTGACAAAATATAGTCTAATATTATATATAGGTAGATATAGATGGGTTGAGATGGAGGAGATTTTTAAAAGATTATATGCCAATATTTCTTCCAATAAAAAACTCTGCTGGTTAACAGCAGAGTTTTTTATTGGAACAGTAAGATGCATCTATTCATAGAATGCAGATTAGAAATGATAATTCAGGCCGACGCCGAAGCCGTCCTGGTTTTCCACGTCGTCCCTGTCATAGTAGGTGTAATTGACGTCCAGATCGAAAGAGGTGGGAACCAGACCCAGCTGGAGGCCTACTTTATATTCCCTTTCCACGGAGGAAAGCTTCATTCCCGCATAGGCATCAAGAGGTCCGAGGACGTTGGTGCGTCCTTCGATCAACCCGTAGATTTTGGAATCTCTGTCATAATAGTTTCTGTTGCCGAGGCCCAAATATACACGGCCCAACTTATATTTCGCATAAATATCGGTTTCATTTCCGCCATGGTTCCAGTGCCTGTATTCCGCACCGACGACGATTTTTTGAATCGGGGCGATTTCTATGTGGGCGCTGTGGATGCCGTCTTTCGCCGTATTATAGCCATATCCGACTTCCGTTTCCATGATGGGAAGCCCGGGAACGAGGGCCTGCGCGGAATAAGCGCCGCCAAAGGCTGCCATGGCTACGGCCAGAATAATGATTTTTCTCATAATAAATCCTCCTTTCTTCAAGGATGTTCTTTCATTATTATAATCGGAAGTCGCGGAGAATTTCAGCTTCATAGAAAGAAAGCATAGATATATGACAAACGGATGGACAGGAATGCAAAAACAGGGGGCCTGCGCTGTTTTGCCCCCCCTGTTTTTATGAACATCTATCGGTTATTCGGAAACGATTTCCTTTTCTGTGAAGGATTCTTCCGTTTTTTCATCCTTGCCTGCGAAATAAGAGGCGAGCAGGGAGCCGCTGATGTTATGCCATACACTGAAAATAGCACCGGCAATCCCTCCGGCAGCGGTAAAGTACATAATGGCCAGTGTGGAAGCAAGTCCTGAATTCTGCATGCCCACTTCGATGGCCATGGCCCGGACCTGGGCTTCTTTCAAGTGGAACAGACGGCCTCCCGTATATCCTAAGAAAAGACCGAAAAGATTGTGAAGAATCACGACAAAGAGAATCAAAAGCCCACTGGTAAGAATGACAGCATGACTGAGAGATACTACGCAGGCTACGGTAAGAATGACAACCAAAGCGGAAAGCATGGGCATGATACTTGAAATCTTGGCGACCGGCTTAGGAAAGAAATAATTTAAAGCCACACCTGAAAGCAGAGGAAGAAGAACCATTTTTACAATGGACATCATCATGGCCGTTAAATCCATATCAATCCAGGCACCTGCAATCTGCCATACGAGGAAAGGCGTGACAAACGGGGATAGAATCGTATTCACCATAGTCATGGATACAGAAAGAGCCACGTCTGCTTTGGCGATATAGCTGATGACATTGGAAGCCGTACCTCCCGGACAACAGCCGACGAGAACAACACCGATGGCAACTTCCGGCGGAAGCGGGAAAATGTGAATCAAGAGAAGAGCCGCAAGGGGCATGATAATAAATTGAAAAGCACTGCCGAGCCAGATCAATTTAGGATAACGGAAAACCACTTTGAAATCCCCGACAGTGAGGCTCATTCCCATACCAAACATGATGATACCGAGCATCCAGGGAATTTTAGGGGCCAGCGGTGCAAAGAGTTGGGGCGTTACAACACCGAGGAGACCGGCTATGATAACACCCACTGTCATGTATTTCGTACAGAAACGGACGCATTTTTGGAGAAAAAGAGAAGTCATCCGATTTCCCTTTCTTTTTCCGCACCCCGTGTTTTGAGAGGACGATTTTTTTCATCCACCATAACTACTTTGGGAGTGAAATTTTTCGCCTCTTTTTCTTCCATTTGTGCATAAGCGATAATAATGACCGTGTCGCCGACGGCGGTAAGGCGGGCGGCAGCTCCGTTTAAGCAGATGACACCGCTTCCTCTCTTACCCGGAATGGTATACGTTTCAAGACGGGCACCGTTGTTATTATTGACGACCTGTACCCGCTCCCCGGGAAGAATGCCCGCAAGTTCGAGTAATTCCTCGTCGATGGTGATACTTCCCATATAATTCAGATTGGCTTCTGTTACCGTAGCTCTGTGAATTTTTCCATGAAAGATGGTATAAAACATTACTGTGCCTCCAAAATAATATTATCAATCAAACGTGTCGTTCCGAACCGTACGGCAAGAGCCAGTAAATTCCGCCCCTTCAGGGGAGAAGATACGGGGCGCAGGCCGGGAAGTTCGTACATTTCTATATAATCAATATCGGCAAGCGGTTCTTTTTTGATTTCTTCTTTTACTTTTTCGATAATCTTGCGGCTGTCCCGTTCCCCACCAAGGAAATACTCTTTTCCGTGAGCGAGACTTTGGGAAAGAACAAGAGCTGCTTTTCTTTCTGCAGGAGAAAGATAGACATTCCGTGAACTTTTGGCAAGTCCGTCTTTTTCTCTTACGATAGGAAGAATGCGAAGCTCCACATCAAAGAAAAGATCGATCACCATGCGGCGGAGTACTTCCGTCTGCTGTGCGTCTTTCAGTCCGAAATAAGCACGGTCGGGATGAGCCAGATGGAATAATTTCGTCACAACCGTTGTGACACCGCGGAAATGAATCGGTCTCGTTCTTCCGCAGAGAACTTTGGTTACATCGCCTGTTACTTCTACCCATGTCATATCGGGAGAGGGGTACATTTCGGAAGGAGAAGGAGCGAAAATAACGTCAGCACCTGCTTCCTCCGCTCTTTTGGCATCCTTTTCCAACTGACGGGGATACGCATCATAGTCTTCATTGGGGCCGAACTGTGTGGGGTTTACGAAAACGCTCACAATGACCACATCATTTTCTTTCGCCGCCGTTTCTATCAAAGAGGCATGTCCGTCGTGAAGAGCCCCCATGGTGGGGACAAGACCGATGCTTTTTCCTTCCTTTTTGCACCGGCGGGAGAATTCCCTGATCTCTGAAACAGTCTGGTAAATAGTCATACACGTCTTTCCTTTCTGTACAGGATGCAATGGAGCACAGCACAGCAAAAATAAAAACGCATTTCAAAACGAAATGCGTCCTTCAGGCAAAAAATAAGCATCCGTAAAGGATGCAAAATACCATACTGCATTCGTCTCGGTTATTGCAATCCAAGCGATATAAAATCGGTGTCATCGGCACGTCTCCCGTAACGGTTGTCTGGAGCTCACAAAGGATACCCCGATGAGAACATACCGCACCTGCGTCTGTCAATATACAAGGAAATACTGAAAATGTCAAGGACGGTTATTTTTTATAGAAAGAAAGAAAAATAAAAGAGCAACTTTTGAGGTTGCTCTTTTCAAAGTGCTCATTTTTTAGAAATGATAGTTCAGTCCTATGCCGTAGCCGTTTTCATTTTTTGTATTGTCCCGGTCGTAATAGGTGTAGTTTACATCGAGATCGAAGTCGGTGGGGACAATATCCAGCTGGAGGCCGACTTTGTATTCTTTTTCTACGGAAGAAAGTTTTACGCCTGCATAGCCGTCGAGCGGTCCGAGTATATTTGCCCGTCCCTCAATCAGTCCGTATAATTTAGCATCCCGGTCGTAATAATTTCTGTTGCCGAGACCGAGGTAAACATGATCCAGTTTGTACTTTGCGTAAATATCCGTTTCGTTTCCGCCGCGATTCCAGTGTCTGTACTCCGCTCCGAGAATTACTTTTTTGACAGGTGCAATTTCAATGTGGGCACTGTGAATACCGTCTTTGGCGGTGTTGTAGCCGTAGCCGGCTTCTGTTTCCAGGAAAGGTATACCGGGGACAAGAGCCTGTGCTGTGTAAAGACCGCTTCCGATAGCCAAACCGAGAGTTAAAAACCATATTTTTTTCATCTCATAATCCCCTTTCGTAAGAATTTTATGTGTATATTTATTATATGACGGACAGACGGTTTTTTCTACAGAACAAAAAATTAAAAATGATAAAAATAAAAAAAGACGGCGTTGAACCGTCTTTTATTTTTGAAAATTACAGTGTCAGAGCCCGGTCAAAATGTTCTTTGAGAATACGGACAGAAGCATGGAATTCTTTCATTTCTTCTTCGGTCAGCCGGATTTCGATAATGTCTTCCACACCGTCTTTGCCTATTTTCACGGGTACGGAAGCGAAACTGTCTTTAATTCCGTAGGGGCCGTCGAGGTAGACAGAGCAGGGGAGAATTTTATGCTCATTGTGATAGATGGCACGGACCAGTTCTGCCGTAGCGGAGGTGACACCGAATTCCGTGCAGCCTTTGGTCGTATTTTCTATATAACCTTCTTTATGGACTTTTTCTAAAATAGTGGCCTTGTCGTCCATGCGGTAGAGTTCCGGCTTTTCTGCGAGAAGTTGGTCTATCGGCTTTCCCGCTACCAGGACATGACTCCAGGGAATCATGGAGCTGTCGCCATGCTCGCCGAGGAGATAGGCAGTGAGAGAACGGCGGTTAATTTTCAGCTGGGTAGAAAGTTGCATTTGCAGGCGGGCGGAGTCGAGAGCTGTGCCTGAACCGATGACTTTTTCTTTCGGCCAATCCAATTTATATTGAAGGTATTCGGCGATAATATCGCAGGGGTTGGAAATAGAAATAATAATCCCGTCAAATCCGGAATTCTGAATGAGGGGAATCAATTCTTTTGTGGTTTCGATAGCACCGTCCATCATGTCCAGTCTCGTCTGTCCGGGAAGACGGGGTTTTCCGGACGCATTAATCATAATATCCGCATCTTTCATATCCGCTATTGTTCCCGCATAGGCTTCAAAGTGATGGGGCTGGTAACTGACGGCATCAGATAAATCTAAAGCTTCACCCATAGCCTTGTCGTGATTGATATCGTAGAAAACAACTTCATCTGCCAAACCTTGTATGGCAAATTGCAGTGCCAGGTGAGAGCCGACATTTCCTGCACCGATAATGCCGATTTTTCTTGTTTTGATAGCCATTTTATGACCTCCGTATTTTAATGGGGAAATAAATTCAAAAATAAAATCATGTTTGTAATGATTGCTCCCATTATACTACTCCTGCGGTAAACAAGCTATCCGCCGCAAATCCGAAAAGAATGAATCGTAGAATATATACTACATATAGTATATATAAAATCTATTGACACAATATATAAGATGGTTTATTCTGTTATATAGAAAATATTCGGTACAGATACCGTAAGATAAGAGAGGTTATTTCCATGAAAAAGTGGTATGAAAATGAAGTCAGCCAAGGCATTTTGAAGGAGAAATATTATCATCAGGGAGAAACATCGCCCGAACAATTTATGGACCGGGTCAGCTCTGTTTTCAATGATACGTCGTTCCGCAGTCGTATGCGGAGTTATTTGGAGAATGCCGAATTTTGTCCTGCCGGAAGAACTTTGTATGCTGCCGGTGCGAAGGGAAAGTTCAAGGTATCCATGTCCAATTGCTACATACTTCCTTCTCCCGAGGATAATCTGGAATCTATTTTCCGTTCCAATGGAGAGATTGCGCGGATTTTCTCTTATGGCGGGGGTATCGGTATTAATATTTCCAATCTCCGTCCCAAGGGAAGTGAAGTGAAGAATGTGGCCCGTACGTCGACCGGTGCGGTTTCCTTTATGAAGATTTTTAATGTAACGGGTGAAGTCATCAGTCAGAACGGCCGCCGCGGTGCCATGATGGTAGGGCTTAACTGCAGTCATCCCGACATTTATGAATTTCTCCATATCAAGCAGGCGGAAGAAAAATTGTCCAGTATGAATATCAGTATTTTATTTACTGATGAATTTATGCAAGCTGTGAAGGAAGATAAGGAATATACGCTGAAATTCCATGTAAAATCAACGGGTGAGGATATAGAAAGGACAATCCGTGCGGCCGATTTTTTCCGTGAATATTGTGAAACCCAGTGGGATTGGGGCGATCCGGGGGCGTTATTTTCCGACCGCCTCAATGACTACCATCTCTTGGCAGGGTATCCGGAGTACAAGATTGAAATCACGAATCCCTGCGGAGAGTTTGGCGGAAATGCTTATAATGCCTGCAATTTGGGAAGCATCAATTTGTATGCCATGATCGACCGTAAATTTGAAGAAAATCCGGCTTTGAATGAAGAGAAATTTAAGCAAGCCGTTTATGACGGAATCAGGGCGTTGGATGAAATTGTGGAGTATGGCTATGAAACGCAGCCGCTTGATGAAAACAGAGCCTGCATTGATGACTGGCGCTCATTGGGACTCGGTCTCTTCGGGGTAGCCGACGCACTGATTGCCATGAAAATGACTTATGGCAGTGACGAGGCTAATGCATTTATAGGGCGGGTCATGAAAATGATGTTGCTTTCTGCAATCCGCTCGTCTTGCGATCTTGCAAAAAAGAAAGGGACTTTCGGTCATTACCGTTGGGAAGCGACGGAAAAATCGCCTGTTATGGCTCTTGTAAAAGAATCGGATCCCGCACTTTATGAAGATGTGCGTGCTCACGGTCTGCGGAACGGTACACTTCTTGCCATTGCACCGACAGGAACGATTTCACTTCTCATGGGAAGTTATTCCGGCGGCTGTGAACCGCTTTATAAAATTTCCTATGAACGGACGTCCCATAAAATGGAGGAGGTTCACGGACATTTTCGCGTTTATGCCCACAGCATTAAAGATTTGCTGGAGTATCATCATCTGCCGCTCACTCTTTCCGATGAAGAAATCAGGAAAAAATTCCCCTGGGTTATCGAAAGCCATGATGTACCGTTTATGAACCGTGTCAAAATGCAGGCGGTCATGCAAAAATACGTGGATAATTCGATTTCCAGTACCGTCAATTTAAAAAATGAAGCGACACCGGAGGATATCCGTCAGATTTATATGGCGGCCTGGGAAAACGGGTGCAAAGGCATTACCGTATTCAGAGACGGATGCCGCCGCGGAAATATTTTGGGTGTCACAGTTTCGGAAGAAAAAGCAGGAAAAGAGAAAAAAGAGAGCAGTCCCGAACAAACGGGTTGTCCTGCCTGCGGATCGTCCGAGGTTCATGTAGAGGGACACTGTGCCACTTGTCAGGATTGCGGCTGGTCAGCTTGCAGTGTGATATAAAAACGGCATAGAAAAAAGACCTTGATTGTGCTGTATGCATGATAAGGTCTTTTTTCTATATATTTTACAGAGGTATATCAAATTATAGTATGCATTTTATTGAATTGAAGAGTACTTTCCTTGAACAGAACCGGATTTAAATATATAATATTTATAACAAGTGAGGCATATATTTCAGATGACTCATGATAAGATGACGGCAGATTTTACAGGCCGTAATTACTTTCTTAAAGGAGGAACGTTCATGAAAGGTTATGCAATGCTTAGAATCGGTAAAGTAGGCTGGGTAGAAAAAGACAGACCTGCTTGCGGTCCCATGGATGCTATCTGTAAACCGCTGGCGATTGCGATTTGTACATCTGATGTCCATACCGTATGGGAAGGCGCAGTCGGCGAAAGAGAAGATATGATTCTCGGACATGAATGCTGTGCGGAAGTCGTAGAAGTCGGCGAACTCGTCAAAGATTTCAAACCGGGCGACAGAGTCCTTGTTCCGGCAATTACACCGGACTGGAATTCTTTGGAAGCACAGGCAGGATATGCTATGCACTCCGGCGGTATGTTGGCAGGCTGGAAATTCTCCAATTTCAAAGATGGCGTATTTGCCGAATTTTTCCATGTTAATGATGCAGACGGTAACCTGGCTCATTTGCCGGAAGGCATGAATATCGTTGATGCATGCATGCTTTCAGATATGGTGCCGACAGGATTTCACGGCGTTGAACTGGCAGATGTACAGTTCGGCGACACAGTTCTTGTTATCGGTATCGGCCCTGTAGGACTGATGTCCGTAGCAGGTGCAAATCTGAGAGGGGCAGCACGTATCATTGCCGTAGGAAGCCGTTCTGTCTGCGTAGAAGCGGCTAAGAAATACGGTGCTACCGATTTCATCAATTATAAAAACGGTCCGATTGAAGAACAGGTTCTGAAAATGACAGACGGTAAAGGTGTGGATAAAGTCGTCATTGCAGGCGGTACGGTCGATACTTTCGGTTCTGCCGTGAAATGTCTGAAACCGGGCGGAAAAATCGGCTCTGTCAACTACTTGGGCAGCGGTGATACCATTAATATTCCCCGGATAGAATGGGGCGTAGGCATGGGCCACAAAGCCATCTGCGGCGGCCTGATGCCCGGCGGAAGACTCCGTATGGAAAAACTCGGTGCCCTTGTATCATCCGGAAAACTTGATGTAAGTCCTCTTGCTACCCATGTTTTCGAAGGATGGGACAGCATTCCCGAAGCACTGCAAATCATGAAAGAAAAACCGGCAGACGTTATTAAACCGGTTGTCGTTCTTGAAAAATAATCATTTGAAAAAACGGTACAGTTCTGTAAAAAGGCGGTACCGTTTTTGTTTGTTCTATTTTTATAATTTTTTACAATTATAATAATTTACAGAAGGCTTGCGAATTTCTTGAATATATAATAAAGTAATCATGGATAGAAACGGCAAGTCTTTATTTTTTTATGCTGTTTTTAGATTTGCCCGAAATAAAAGATACGGAGAAAAACAAATTGGAAAAGCTGAGAGCCTATATAGATGACCAAATTCAGGTGACAAAAAATACATGCAGGGATCCCGTGATTGCTGCGGTCATTCTGATGATGATTATATTATTATTTACCTTTGCCGTGTGGCCGCTTTTGGAAATTGTAAAGCAGAGTCTGGTGGATACGCGGGGGAACTTCAGTTTCCAGGCGTATATCAATGTATTTACCATGGCAGAGACGTATAAGGCTTTTTGTAATACATTAATGCTTGCCGTGATTGTCGGCGTGCTGGCTACGGTAATCGGCTTTTTGTTTGCTTACTGTACGTCTCATTTGGCGATTAAAGGGAAAAAGTTATTTAATATGATGGCAATGATGCCCATGGTATCACCGCCTTTTTCCGTGGCACTTTCCATTATTATGCTTTTCGGAAGCCGCGGATTGATTACATATAATCTTTTAGGTTGGACAAATACAAATATTTACGGCCTGAAAGGTTTAATTTTTGTGCAGACGATTTCCTTTTTCCCGATTGCGTTTTTGCTTCTTGCCGGCATGCTCCGTTCCATAGATGCATCGATTGAAGATGCTGCCAGGGATTTAGGGTCTTCCAAATGGAGAACGTTCCGGACAATTACGGTTCCGCTGGTACGACCGGGTATAGCGAATGCTTTCCTTCTTGTTTTTATCAAGTCGGTTGCGGATTTTGCAAACCCCATGGCCATCGGCGGCAATTTCTCGACATTGGCAACGCAGGTATATTTACAGGCTATCGGCAGTTATGATATACAGGGCGGTGCGGCTATCGCTGTGATTCTCCTTGACATTGCCATGATTCTTTTTGTAATTTCCAAGTACTGGGTGGAAAAAAAGACGTATATTACGGTATTGGGAAAATCGTCGCGGGAACGGACTATGATCAAAGACCCGGGAATCGTGATTCCCGTAGCGGGATTCTGTTTCCTTATTACAGCGATTGTTATTTCCATTTATGTATTGATTCCCATAGCTTCCTTTATCAAAATGTGGGGCGTCGATTATTCGTGGACATTGGAGCATTACAGGTATGCTTTATCGGTAGGGAATAATGCGATCAAGGACACCACTCTTCTTGCAATCATTGCTACACCGATTTCCGGTATTTTGGGAATGATTGTAGCGTATCTGGTGGTCCGTAAAAAGTTTATCGGCCGCGGGTTTATCAATTTTGCTTCCCTTTTAAGTATTGCTGTGCCGGGGACGGTTATCGGTATCGGTTATATTCTGACCTTTAATGAATATCCTCTCCAGCTTACGGGGACGGCTATGATTCTTATAGCGGCGTTCATTATCCGTTCCCTTCCTATAGGAATCAGGGCAGGGGTATCCAGTCTCCAGCAGATTGATCCCGGCATCGAAGAGGCGGCTGCCGACTTGGGATCCGGGGCCGGCCGTGTTTTTACAACAGTGACATTACCGCTCATCAAGGATGCGTTCTTCGGCGGATTGGTATATTCCTTTATAAGAAGTATGACAAGTATCAGTGCTGTTATATTTCTTGTGTCGGCGAAATACAGTCTTTTGACCGTGCTGGTCCTTGATCAGGTAGAAGACAACAGATTCGGCGTCGCTTCCGCTTTTTCAACAATACTTATTGTTATCGTATATGCTGCCATTTTCATTATTCAAAGATTGATTGGCAAATTCGGTTCTCCAAAGGTTTAAATAGAGGTGTGCAATGGCAAAACAGGCAAGTATCCAATTAAAGAATTTAACGAAAGAGTATGTATCACCGGGAGGAACAACAAAGTTCCTTGCTGTCGATCATATCAATGTAAATATTAAAAGCGGTGACTTTGTGACACTTCTCGGACCGTCAGGGTGCGGTAAGACGACGACATTGCGCATGATTGCAGGCTTTGAATCGATTTCCGACGGAGAAATTCTGCTTGACGGTGTGTGCATTAACAACATGACGCCGGATAAAAGAGATTCCGCCATGGTTTTCCAGAGCTATGCCTTATTTCCTCATTATGATGTGTTTGATAATGTAGCTTATGGCTTAGTTAATAAAAAAATGGATAAAAAAATAATTCATGACAAGGTCATGGAAATGGTGGAACTTGTAGGACTTCAGGGAATGGAACACCGCATGCCGAACCAGCTGTCAGGGGGACAGCAGCAGCGTGTAGCCCTTGCCCGTGCACTTGTTATGGAACCGGCGGTCTTGCTGTTTGATGAACCGCTTTCCAACCTGGATGCAAAGCTCCGTGTCTATATGCGTAAGGAAATCCGTAAAATACAAAGAAGAATCGGTCTGACGAGTATTTATGTCACTCATGACCAGACAGAGGCAATGAGCCTTTCCGATCAGATTATCATTATGAATAAAGGACATATCGAGCAGGTGGGAACTCCTCATGAAATATACCGGCATCCCCGTTCCCGGTTTGTTGCCGATTTTATAGGGAATGCCAATTTCTTGGAAGCAGAGGTCTGCGAGGTTCCGGCAGACAGTGAATCCATTAAAGTACGTCTTGTAGGAGAGGTTTTTGAAGTCCGTTATGACGGCGAACCGGTCCGTCCGGGTGACAAGGTACAGGTTGTGCTTCGTCCCGAATCTATCCGTGTAGGCGATGAGGGGGATATAGAAGCAGAGGTTGTGAACTCGACGTATATGGGGAATGTACAGGAGTATGTTGTCCGCGTAAGAGATCACGAGCTGGATACGGAGGAATATAATCCGGCAGGAAAACGGATATACGAACCGGGCGAAAAGGTATGGCTGAAATTACAAAAGAATTCTCTCCAGGCCGTTAAAAGCTGAGGATACCGGAAGGAACTTAAATGTCGGTAAGGCACGTACATTTGAGAATATATTTTATTTTTTGTGAGTTAAGGAGGACAACATGAAGAGTTTTCTGAAAAAGGCGGCAATAGCAGCTGTTGCGGGGGCAATGGTATTCGGTCTTGCCGGCTGCGGCGGAGAAAAGAAAGAAGCTGCAGGCAGTAAAAATCCGAAAGAAGTTACCATCTATATGGGCGTTGTCGAACAGTCGGCCAAAGTGATTGCCAGCGAATTTGAAAAAGATACGGGCATTAAAGTAAATTTCGTCCGTATGAGCGGCGGGGAAACTCTCAGCCGTATCCGGGCAGAAAAAAATAATCCCCAGGCCAGCGTATGGTATGGCGGCAGTGCCGATTCTTTTATTATGGCCCAGAAAGAGGGACTTCTGGAAAGCTATAAATCACCGAATGCAGAAAAAATCAAACCGGAATTCAAGGATAAAGACGGATATTGGACAGGCATCTATCAGGGCTACTTGGGATTCATTTTGGACGGCCGTTACTTTGATGAACACCACCTGCAGGTACCGAAGTCATGGGATGATTTGTTAAAGCCTGAATTTACGGGACAAATCGTTATGGGCAACCCGGGAACCGCTTCTACGGGGTACGTGGTTGTTTCTGCTATTACCCAGAGCAGAGGCGAAGAAAAAGGTATGGAATATCTGGCAAAATTAAATAAACAGATTAAGCAGTATACAAAAGCAGGTGCAGCTCCTGCCCGCAGTGCGGCACTGGGAGAAGCAGCCATCGGAATCACTTATCTCCATAACGGTATCCGTCTGATTAAAGAAGGAAACACCAATGTAAGGCTGTCTTTACCGGAAGAAGGAACCGCTTTTGAATTAGGAGCTGTAGCAATTATTAAAAATGCACCTGAAATGGAAGCAGCCAAGAAATTTGTGGATTGGTGCCTGACGAAGAAAGCACAGGAAATCGGACAACACAATAATTCTTACCAGTTCCTGACAAACCCTGAGGCAAATCCGCCGCAAGAAGCGATGGCATTTAAAGATGCAAAACTGATTCCTTATGATTTCGAATGGTCAGGTGCAAACCGGGCACGTCTTTTGGAAGCATGGAATAAAGCTGTCAAAGAATAATGGGAGTAACTATGGAAAATTCTGATATCGGATTGATCGGATTGGCGGTCATGGGTGCAAATTTGGCGAGAAATTTGGCATCAAAGGGCATCCGTACCGTTGTATATAACCGGACCGGCGAAAAAACACAAAAATTTATAAATGAATTTGGTCACGGGGCCTGTTTATCCGGTGCCATGAATTTAGAAGAATTTGTTTCTGCGCTGAAAAAACCGAGGAAAATTATTTTGATGATCCGCGCAGGAGAATCTGTGGATTATATGCTGGGACAGTTGACTCCTTTGCTTGAAAAAGGAGACATCGTCATTGACGGAGGCAATTCGTATTTTGAAGATACCCGCCGTCGCAGCAAAGATATGGAAAAACTCGGTCTTCATTATGTGGGCATGGGTGTATCCGGCGGAGAGGAGGGGGCTTTACACGGCCCCAGCCTGATGCCGGGAGGAAGCCCTGAGTCTTATAAGGAACTCCGCCCCATACTCGAGGCTATCGCCGCCAAGGCGGAGGGGGAACCTTGTGTAGATTATATCGGTCCTGACGGAGCAGGCCATTACGTCAAAACGGTTCATAACGGCATCGAATATGCAGATATGCAGATGATCAGCGACGTTTATATGGTGATGAAACATCTTTTGAAAATGGCTCCCTCTGAAATGGCGGAGGTTTGGGATTCATGGAACAAAAGAGAGCTGTCGTCCTATCTCGTTGAAATTACGGCGAATGTACTGCGCAAGAAAGAAGAAAACGGCGGTGCACTGATAGACTGCATTCTCGATGTGGCACGTCAAAAAGGCACGGGAAAGTGGACAAGCTTGAGTGCTCTGGATCTCGGTGTTCCCGTTCCGACCATTACGGAAGCGGTATTTGCAAGACATATGTCATGTTGTAAAAAAGAACGGCTGTCTCTGGCGGAAAAATATAAAGATTTGAAGCTTGAAAATCCGGTCAAGGATAGAGAAGCCTTTTTGGAAGATTTATATGCCGCTTTATATGGTGCTAAAATTTGTGCCTATGCCCAGGGATTTAATCTTCTTGCTGCGGCAGGAAATCATTTCAACTGGGATTTGCATATGGGCCGTATTGCAAAGATATGGAGAAACGGTTGCATCATCAGGGCAGAGTTCTTGGACCGTGTCACGGAAAGCTTTGACAGCAACCGGGATATGACAAATTTGCTGGAAAGCCCGTATTTTGCGGAAATACTGATTCGTTCCAGAAAAGGCTGGGGACATGTGGTTTCTCTGGCTGTAGAAAACGGCATTGCCGTTCCTGCTTTAAGTTCGGCACTTGCTTATTTTGATTCCTATCGTACTGCCGTGAGCGGGGCGAATTTGCTTCAAGGCCAGCGAGATTATTTCGGCGCCCATACTTATGAAAGAGTGGATAAGCCGGGAACTTTCCATACAGACTGGACTTTGAAATAAAAAATCATCGGTTATGGCATAAAAAACGGTACTCCTCATAAAAGGGAGTACCGTTTTTTTAGTTGCCTTCCAGCCGTGAGACGCCCAGTGGGGGTGACTCGAGGAATTTGACATTTTGGTTTCGTTCGGCCAACCAGCCGGCTTGCCAGCTGTTGGGGAGAAGGTAGACAGGCCGTTCTCTCCGGTCATAAACGACCATCGCATTGTCGATGCCTGTAAGTTCTTCCGGCGGAATATCGCCTTCCGTCCAGCGGGCACAGGTGTAGTTAATTGTTTCTACATTGATAGTGACGTTGTATTCGTTTTCCAGTCTGTATTTCATGACTTCCAGCTGTAATTGTCCGACCGCACCGATGATAAATGATTCCATGCGGTAGGGCTGTTTGTAGACCTGAATCGCTCCTTCTTGTGCCAGTTGGGCGACGCCGTTCAGAAACTGTTTTCGTTTCATGCTGCTGTCAGGAGAAATGCGGGCAAATATTTCCGGCGGAAATACGGGGAAATCAATAAAGGTGACAGGATTTTTCTTTTCACAGACCGTGTCTCCCACACCAAGTTCACCGGTATCGAAAATTCCGATAATATCTCCGGGGTAAGCTTTTTCCACGGTTTGCCGTTCTGTAGCCAGAAATTGCTGGGGTTGTGAAAGGCGGAGCATTTTTCCGCTTTGTCTGTGTAGAACGGACGCGCCTTTTTCAAACAGGCCGGAACAGATACGGAGAAATGCAATGCGGTCGTGGTGCTTGGGGTCCATATTGGCCTGGATTTTAAATACGAAAGCGGAAAAATAGGGAGACTCGGGAGCGACTTTTCCTTCCAGCGTATCTCTTTCTTCCGGCGGAGGTGCCAGTTCCAGATATTTTTCAAGGAAAGTCTGGACACCGAAATTTGTCATTGCGGAGCCGAAAAACAGGGGCGTCAGTTCTCCTTTTTCTACTTTTTCTTTATCAAAAGGATCGCCTGCTTCTTCAAGGAGTTCCAAATCATCTTTGAGGGACTGTATAATTTCCGGTGATAATCTGGAAACAATGGCGGGGTCATCCGGTTTTCCTGAAATGACTTCCAGCTTTTTTACACCATGGGCATTATCTTTGATAAAAATATGACAGATATCTTTTTCACGATCGTAAATGCCGGTATAGTCACCGTTGATTCCGATAGGCCAGTTCATCGGGCAAGAGCGGATACCCAGAACGTCTTCAATATCCGCCATTAAGTCAAAAGGATTCTTGCCGAAGTGGTCGATTTTATTGATGAAAGTGAAAATAGGAATGCCCCGGTCAGAGCAAACTTTGAACAGTTTCTGTGTTTGCGCTTCCACGCCTTTGGCAACGTCAATGACCATGACGGCACTGTCGACCGCCATGAGTGTTCTGTACGTATCTTCCGAGAAATCGGCGTGGCCCGGCGTATCCAGAATATTGATACGGCACCCGTTGTAATCAAACTGGAGCACCGAACTTGTGACGGAAATGCCGCGCTGTTTTTCTATTTCCATCCAGTCGGAAACAGCATAGCGTGATGTTTTTCTCGCTTTTACAGAGCCTGCCAGGTGAATAGCACCCCCGTAAAGCAGAAGTTTTTCCGTCAGTGTGGTTTTTCCCGCGTCAGGGTGGGAAATAATGGCGAAGGTACGCCGTCTTTGTATTTCTTCTAAATCAGTCATTATACACCTCAATTATTAAATCTCATTTATTATACAGGAAAACAAGATACGGTGCTATGGAAAAATCAGCCGGACCTGTGATTTCTTATAAATTTTCTTACCAAGGGAATAAGTCCGTCATCAGAAAGGAGATAATCAATCTCTTCGGGTGTGGAGAGACGGCCTTCACAGGTATTAAGATAAGATAAAAAATGCCGTTGCAGGAGTCCGGCTTTTTTTGAAATCGGCGGGAGAGAAAAAGAACGGCCCGTGCCTTTTTCCATCAAAAATTTCATAATGACGGGACGGAAAAAATATTCGGCGAAACAGCTTTCTATCCAGTAGAAGCATTTTGTTTTTTTCAGATGAGCGGTACGGGGGAGCAGTTTTTCGTATAATGAAAGACCGTCAAAATAACCGCCCCAAAAATCAAAAAAGGCGATGTTAAAAAGACCGTCTTTCTGATTTTCTGCAAAAGATAAAGCGTCCGCTTCGATGATACGGATTTTTTCTTTGTGCGGAAATTGAGGAAGAATATGCTCTTTAAAAAGGGAAATGACAGCCGGGTTCATTTCCACTACCGTCACGGTTTCCACTTCCGCTTTTTCAGCAGCCATAAATGCATAGTAACCGAGTCCCAGTCCGTAGGTAATGACGTGACCGCGTGCTTTTTCTACAGGAATAGTCATGGATTCCGTTTCACTGACTACGATACTCATCCAGACTTCGTTGTTCTCCAAAATCACGGGGAAAGAAACGGGCTCGGTGAAAAAACCGGCGCCGGCATAAAGGAAAGGATTTTTCTTTTGAAAGGTATGATAAGTCTGAAAAAATTCATAAGGAAGGGTATCCGTATATTTTAATTCAATGCCGTTCCGGAAACCCGAGCGGAATGAAACGGTCCGGCAGTAAGGGTTATCGGTAATGACAGTACGGTCGTACCATTGTAATTGACCGGCTATGCTTTTTAAGATATGGTCGTACAAACCGGGTGCATCGTAAAATTGAGCCAGCTCCGAGTAGGGATACCAACTTTTTTTGTCTGAAAAAAGGGCGGACACGATTTCTTCCGTTCTGTCGCCGAAAGCAAGAGCGGCGATGCCGTCTGAAAAAGCGGGACTGTTTTTTTCTCCCGGGACGGATACGTTTTCCAGATAGAGCCTGTCCCTGATTTCTTCCATGAGGATATCATTTATAATTTCTGCTGCCAGATATTTTTTCCAAAGGGAAGAAATTATTTGGTGCATTTTTTGCGTTTGTACAATTTCCATAAGAGCTCCTTGTTGTTTTTTATTATTATAACGGAAATGAAGGCGACGGTAAAAATAGAAAATGGCGCCCTGTATTTTTATATGATTTTAAAAACAAATGTAAAATGCTATAATATTTTCAAAAGTTTTTGTACCGTTCTTAGGATAAGGGGGAGACATGGCACGGATAAAAGGAGCTAAGCGTTGGAACGTCATTCCTGTGCAGGGCTGGTTATCTTTATTTGCTATGCCCCAGGTTATGTCGGATCTGATGATGCAGATTATCGAAGTGCTGTATCATTCTCCCCGCTTTACCGATAATGCCAAGCATATAGCAGATGTACTCGGTATGGAGTACCGGGCGTTGAATGCTGCCGTCGGCTGGGCGGGAAATAAAATTAAAGATCTTTATGAAGACGGACAATTGGAAACGCAGGGGGAAAAAGATTCGGCCCGGGAAGAGAAAAAGGAAACAGAAGAAAACGAGGCGATGTCTCCCTGGCAATACGTTTTTGACGGGGAAGAAGATGAGCAGGGGGCTTATCTTTGGATTCTCAAGCCTGAAATGGTGACGGCATTCCGTGAATTGGAAGAGGCGGATACGTCGGGGAAAAACTTAATCCGTGAGGTTTTGTCGGAAGATATTTCCGCCTTCGGTGCGGAAGGAAATTTATTTTCCGCCACTCCTGATGAAACGGTAAGAAAGATACGGGATACGCTTTTGGAAAAGGAGCGTTTTTTCAGAAAATCTCTGCAGGATGCCTCCCAATGCTGTGTTTGCGGAATCCGCCGGATTTCCCTCTTGTCAGCCGTGCCTTATGGAGAAGCAGGAATGAAACAAAAAGGGCTTATCTTATGCCCGACTCATGCCGCACTTTTTGCGGCTCATCTCATTTCATTCAGCGACAGAGGAAAACTCCTTATATCACCGGTGCTGACGGAAGAGGAAAAAGAACAGACCGGGCTACGGAAAGGGCAGAATGCAATGTATAATTTCAGCAGGCGGCGCATGGCGCAGCACCGGAAAATTTTTAATGAAGAAGGGCGGAAAGAAAAATGATTTTATCCGGTAGAGAAATAGAACGTCATATGGGAAAAGAAATTGTGATTACTCCATTTCACAAGGAGCAGCTGAATCCCAACAGCTATAATTTGACACTGTCTGATGACCTTATGATTTATGATCATCATGAACTGGATATGAAGAAAGAAAATACAGGGCATCTCATCAAAATCCCGGAAGAAGGATATCTTTTAGAACCGGATAAGTTATATTTGGGAAGAACGGCGGAGCATACGAAAACCACCTGCTTTGTTCCCATGCTGGAGGGACGGTCCTCGGTGGGACGGCTCGGACTTTTTATTCACGTGACGGCAGGGTTCGGAGATATCGGATTTTCGGGTTACTGGACACTGGAAATGTTCTGCGTACAACCGATTCGTATTTATGCGGGCGTGCAAATCTGCCAGATTTATTTCCATACCATTTTAGGAGAGGCGGATCCCTATACGAGCGGAAAATATCAAAATAACAGCGGTATACAGCCCAGCCTACTTTACAAGGATTTTGAAAAGTAGTATAGTTAAGATAAGTTTATAGCATTTTGAGCAAAGAAGCTTGCAGCGGATATGTCCCACGTATCCGGCTGCTTTTTTATTTTCTGTTATAAAAGCAGATTCATGTAAAAAGCCGTAAGCTGCAAAGCGGTCTGTATCAAAATCAATGGTTGGTTTACACAATAGGAGAGTATTTCGGGAGGTAATTATCATGAAAAAAATGATGAAAAAAATGCTTATGGCAGGTGCAGTTTGTATGGCAGGTGCAGGATTGCTCGCAGGCTGTGGCGGAGACGGCGGCAAAAGCGGCGGCAAACAGTTTTTGAATATTGCAACCGGCGGTACTGCAGGAACATATTATCCTTTAGGCGGAGCTTTGGCGGAACTTCTGAATTCCAATATAAAGGGAATGAATGCGTCTGCCCAGTCGACAGGGGCTTCTGTGGCTAATGTGAATATGCTGAAAGACGGATCTGTAGATATTGCATTTATCCAGAATGATATTTCCTACTATGCAACAACGGGAACAGAAATGTTTAAGGATAATAAAATGGCAGGTCTTCGTGGTATTGCCGCTTTATATCCTGAAACCGTACAGTTCGTTACCACTGCAGACAAAGGAATCAAATCCATTGCGGACCTGAAAGGAAAAAAGGTAGCAGTCGGTGCTGCCGGCTCCGGTGCGGAAGCCAATGCCCGCCAGATTTTGGCCGCTTACGGACTTACCTATGATGATATTGACGAACAGTTCTTATCCTTTGGCGAAGCTGCCGATGCATTGAAAGACGGAAATGTCGATGCCGGCGTAGTTGTTGCAGGATTCCCGACCGCAGCCATTCAGGATTTGGCAGCCAATAAATCGGCACAAATCATTCATATCGAAGGCGATAAGGTAGACAGTCTGATTGAAAAATATCCTTATTACACAAAGGTTGTGATTCCGAAAGGCACATACCCGGGACAGGACGAGGACGTAAGCTCTGTTGCTGTTAAATGTATCATTGCCGCTACCGATAAGATGAGCGATGAAATGGGTGAACAGATTGCAAGAGCCGTGTATGAACATCTTGACCGTATGAAAGCGGCTCATGCGGTAGGAAAATATATCACAAAGGATACGGCACTCGATGGTATGTCTATTCCGATGAACCCGGGCGCAGAAAAGTATCTGAAATCGAAATAAAAACTCAGAAGATCCATAGAGCCGGAAGAGGAGTGGAGGCTGAACTGCACTCCTTTCTGGGCTTTACAGAAAATTTTTCGGGAAGGACGAAAGACTGGTAAAGTCTGTTTTTGAAATGATAGAGAAAAGAAAGCATGGTAAGCTGGAAAGCCTGATTGCTTATGCAGGTATTGTAATTACTATAGGAATTGCCGCTTTCGGTTACTATATACGTACGCCTTACCTGTACGGGCAGACGGAAGACGGATTTATTATCCGTCAGGAAGTGGAGGCGGGGACGCCGGTGACATTGGCATACCGCCATTCTGTCCAAAAGACTATGATTTATGAATATCTGGTCGTCAATGATATGGAAGACGGACTGGTACTGAAATCCACTAAATACCAATCTATGGGTGTGGGACTTCCTTTTTCCAAAGAGGACGGCGAATTCCGGCAAGAGGGAGACTGGTTTATTTTAGACAAGATAGACAGAAAATATCCGGACCTGTCGATTCGTAACGGCGTCACCAATGATGAACGTGTCATCGTAGACGGTCATGAATATGTGCTTTCGGACCTGATGCCCCTCGGAAAAGAATTACATATATATGTAGCCCCGCTTTGGAAAGGCTATTGGATGAAAAAAGAGATTAGGAGTTGATTCCTTTGGATGATTTAGAAAAAAAAGAACATCTGCCGATGACAGACCGGGCAGAAGAAAATAAGCAGGAGGAGGGTCATCTCCAAAAGAAATTAAAAGAGCTGGATAAGGAGTCGAATACGGCAGAATATTCGGGACTGTGGGCAAAGCTGATTGCCGTTATTTGCATTTGCTTTTCCCTGTTCCAGATTTATACCGGATTTTTCGGTGCCTTAGATGCGATGATCCAGCGGTGCATCCATTTGTCTTTCGGGATTTCTTTGGTTTATCTTCTTTGTCCGACAAAGCATTCGTGGGTAAAAGACGGAAATGTACACCCCGTTGATTTGGCGCTCGCCGTTATTGCAACGATTCCCCCGATTTATATTTTATTGAATTACCACCAGCTGATTTTAAGAGCAGGCACGGTGAGTCCTGCCGATGCCTTTATGGGCGTTCTGGGGATTGTCATGGTCATTGAGGCGGCCCGCAGAATTGTAGGACTGCCTATCGTTATCGTTGTTCTCGCTTTTTTGGCTTATGGATTTTTCGGCCGTTATATGCCGGGACCGCTTGCCCACAGAGGGCTGACGATCAATCAGATGGTAGGTCATCTTTTCTTCACGACCGAAGGTGTTTTCGGTATTCCCATGGGCGTTTCATCGACGTTTATTTTCCTGTTTATCCTGTTTGGTGCTTATTTGGAAAAAACGGGACTGGGCAAATTCTTTATCGATATTGCCAATGCCTTGGCAGGCTGGGCGTCCGGCGGTCCTGCAAAAGTGGCGGTTATTTCCTCGGCACTGCAGGGAACGATTTCCGGATCTTCCGTAGCGAATGTGGTCGGATCAGGCTCCTTTACCATTCCGATGATGAAAAAGTTGGGCTATCATAAAAACTTTGCCGGTGCTGTAGAAGCGGCCGCCTCTACAGGGGGACAGCTCATGCCGCCGATTATGGGTGCTGCCGCATTTCTGATGGCGGAATTTGTAAATATTCCTTACATGGAGGTTGTAAAAGCGGCTATCGTACCGGCCGTCTTATACTTCATCGGCGTGTTCCTCGGAGTTCATTTCGAGGCGAAGAAAGATAATCTTCAGGGCACACCGAGAAGTGAACTCCCGCCGTGGGGAAAAATTATGAAAGAAGAAGGACATCTGGCTATACCGCTTGTTGCAATCATCGGACTTCTTGCTTCAGGCTATACCCCGATGAAAGCCGCACTGGCAGGTATTATCGTTTCCATTGCTACTGCCATGCTCCGGGCAAATACACGCATGACTTTCAATGACGTGGTGGACGGCCTTATCAAAGGGGCACGGGGGGCACTGGGTGTTCTTATTGCCTGCGCTTCTGCCGGAATGATTATCGGTATTGTGACAAAAACAGGTGTCGGTCTTAAATTGGCATCCACGCTGGTCGATTTGGCATCGGGAAATTTCCTTCTTCTCCTGTTTTGTACCATGCTGACGTCCCTGATTCTGGGAATGGGGGTACCGACAACGGCCAACTACGTCATTACATCGACTATTGCAGCGCCTGCTCTGCTCCAGTTGGGTGTGCCGATTCTCGCGGCTCACATGTTCGTATTCTATTTCGGCATTATTGCGGATATTACACCGCCTGTTGCACTGGCCGCTTATGCAGGAAGTGCTATTTCGGGAGGCGATCCTCTTAAAACGGGGGTAAATGCTTCCAAACTCGGTATTGCCGCCTTTATCATTCCCTATGTATTTGTGCTTTCCCCGCAAATCCTCGGGATTAATGCGTCAATGACCAGCATAGTGATAACGACCTGTACGGCACTTATCGGAATGACCGGTGTTTCTGCAGGAATGATCGGTTATATGGCAGACAAAACAAATCTTCTCGAAAGACTGCTTCTCCTGGCAGGCGGTCTGCTTCTGATAGATCCGCGGCTTGCCACTGATGCGGTAGGCATAGGCATATTGGCTTTCGTCCTCTTCCTTCAGCTCATGAGAAAGAAAAAGAACGCAAAAAATATATAAGCAAACTAAAAGTGCAGTCCGTAAAAGAGCTGCACTTTTTTATTTTTCTTTTAAAAATTATTTTTCCTCATTTTGTTTTCGTATGCCCAAAGGAAATTTCAACTTAGGCGGTACACTTTCCAAAAGGTGGGGGAACAGTGTATTTTCCTCGTCATCTTTGTGGGGTATGAAAACAGGAAGACGGTTCGGCAAAATTTCCAAATCAATAGGGAAACAAGGCCCTTTATCGCCGTCCACATTCGTATAAAGTTTCATATTGTCTTGTATAGAAATACGGGCTTTCTTTACAGCAATAACCGTGAGAATTTCCGGTCCCGGTTGCAGTCCTGCGAGAAGTTTCGGCGCTTCCCTGATGGTGCGCAGCCATTGGAAATCATGAAAAAGAGCAAGCTTAATAACGCCCTTATTTCGTTCTTCCGGCGGTACGAGATTCCGGAAACTGCCTGCCGAATCGGTGAGCATGGCGGCAATCAAAGGCGATGAAACCTGTATCACCGTACCGTTTGCCTCCGTAATTGTAAATTGGTAAGATTGCTGCTTGGCAAAAACCTGGAACCCTTTCATGAAATAAGCGAGAGAACCGAATAAAGTTTTCTCCTTGATGGTAACCTGACTTACCGCTTCGGGAAGAAGACCGGCCGCCACGATATTTATGAAATAACGGTCATTGATTTTACCGACATCAATGAAACTTTTTTTTGCACGACGAAACATATCAATGACCTTTTTCGGAGAACGGGGCATATGGAGTGCCCGGGATAAATCATTCACTGTGCCGAACGGAACAAAACCGAAACAAGATTCACTTTGCACGGAAACCATTCCGTTGATGACTTCATTGATGGTACCGTCACCGCCCATACAGAAAACATCCTTATTTTTTTCTGCCGCATAACGGGCAAAATCCTTGGCATCCCCGGCTTTTTGCGTCAGCTTAATCGTAACATCCTCGTATTTCTCCGATAAAACCGAGGTCATATAAGGAATATAGCGGGGCGCCTTTTCCCGGCCTGACGTGGGATTGACGATAATAACACATCGCGTTGACGGTTTCAAAACAAAATCCTCCTTTCCCGTATACTGAATCGCTGACTTTATTATATCAAATCTGTGAAAATAGAAAATCAATATTTTACAGAACAAATATAAAAAGTACGGAGAAAGAAGGAATATTTTGTCAAATTTGACAATAAAAAGGCGGTACCGCCCGCATTATGGACAATACCGCCTTTTAGTATAAATAATAATTATCTTTCAGACAGGCAATGATCAAACATGTAGAGAAGAGCTTCACATTCCTGAGCCTTCTTGAAACCGTCCACGTTATCGCGGGCATTTACTTCTTCTTCTACCTGTTCAGTGATGTACCACTGGAGGAAAATCTCGGTTTCCAAATCCCCTTCCTTGCGGGCAAGGTTGAAAATATTACGGATAGAAGCGGAAACAGCTTCTTCATGAGCCAGAGAAGCTTTGGCAACATCCAAAGGATTGGTGTAATGTTTCTTTACGCCTGCAATCGGTAAGAAATCGACAACGCCGTCTCTGTCTTCAATGTAAGAAACAATTTTCAAAGCATGTTCTCTTTCTTCTTCATACTGCTTATCCAGCCATTTTGCATAGCCGTTCAGAGCGATGTTTTTCATATCATGGGACATCGAACGATACAGATAAGCAGATTCGAATTCCATTTTAACTTGTGCAACCAGTGCTTTTAAAATCTTGTCAGATAATTTCATAGTAATATCTCCTTTTGTAAAAATTTATATTGAATTCTTGTGTATTGATTATAACATAGATAAATCTCGATGTAAAGAAATTTCATAAAAAATTAAATGCAATATTCATAGTGAAAATGCGTTATTTTTACAGTAAAATTATGGGTTTATTCGGGTTTATTTTCTTATGGAATATAATAAATAAATAATAAATATAACAGGGATAGGGGTGAAATATATTTGCCATATAAATGATTTGCGAAAGGTACAACCGTGAAAAAATAGAATGGTATAATAAATATATACATTGATATAATTACACCTTGAAAAATCCACATGCCCGTGAAACAAGCGAAAAATTTTATGGTAGCAGGATGGAATTTTATTTGGGATATTCCCGAAAAAAGAGAGGTAGCAATTTATAAATCAATATTAAAGAATAATAACGTAATTCAAGAGCTTATATCCTTAGAACTAGGGGGAAAAAATAGTGGATAACATAAAACCGGATTTACCTGATATTGAATCAGTACTTATCGATGGTCGACTCACTTTAGATATTAATGAACTTCCTCCTTTCAAATGGAAAGAAGCAATAAACCTGGTTGAAAGATTAGGACGACCATTGACGGATGAAGAGGCGAAAAAATTCGAACTTGCAAGATAAAAGTGGGAATATCCGCATAAAAGCATGTTGGAGAATAGGGATTTAGAAGAGTTATATAAGCGGAAGTATTTTTATATGATGAACAGAAATGCAAATAAGCCAAAAGAATATAATGATACATGACCGTCAACCGTACATTCACCGAGGGAAGTAATTCGCAAGGCAAGATAATTAGAACGCCTTTGTGAAGAAGCGGAAAGTCTTTTTTCTTCGAAAGAATGAGAGTGTTTAAATGCCGAATGCAGGAAAAAAATAAATATTTCGTGGTAAAAATGGAAGTAGAATAGCTTCAGTTTGTGGCCAATTTTTTCTATCCGCCCTTCTAGAGCCGATAACATCTGCAGGGGCATTTTTAATGGTCTTCATAATTTTATTCTTCATCCGGGGAAAAAAAGAGAAATAAATATTGCTAAAAACGATTTTACTGAGATTGCCAGTATTATTCCTTTGTATCTTAAATGTGATTGTTAATATACAATTGTTCCCTGTTTATCTACAACATAGCATTTGTTTATTTAGTATAATGGGATTAATGAATAGTTAATAAAGGAGATTGTAATGGAAAACGGCCTGACTATCTATAAACTGATCGGGGCTAAGGTTGCATACTATCGTAAGCTTAACTGCTATTCTCAATATCAGTTAGCTGAGAAAATTTCTGTTAACCGCTCAGTTATCGCCAAGATTGAATCGGGAAAGTATAACGATAATATCCAATTGAATATGTTGTTTTCTTTAGCGAAGGCTCTTCATGTGGATGCTTGCAAATTCATTACATTTGACAATGATGACAAGTATTTTTTATTGTAGAAGAGCAAGATGAGTGTCGTGAATTGTAACTCTATATATTTATAGTCTTTCTAGTTATAACCGGAGGAAAAGTTATGATTAAATCATATAGCGTTAAATTTCAATCAGAAACCCGTGGTTCATGTGTACAACAAACAACCGTGAAAGCTAGTAGCCGTCAAGATGCTAAACAACAAGTATTAAGTCGTCATTCATTTCACAAAATTAGAATTATTTCTGTTACTGAATGTTAATCTGTATTCCTGATATATAATCAAATTTGCCACAATCTTGACGATAACTGAACAGCTAAAAACTTAAAGATGGAGATTCTATGTCAAAGAAAAAGATTTATGCGAGAGATATGAAATGTGGATGTTGTGCATTGTGCAAATTTTGGTATAATCCTACAAATTCAGCAATTATGCCACTTTCTGGAAACTGGTGGGAATATGATACAGAAATGAAAGCCCGGTGCATGAAGACGTTTTCATTGACAATGAAAGGTGGGAACTCCTGTGGAAAATTTAAGTCGAAAGTGTAAAACATACTGCTTGATAGTAAAAAAACAGATTGGTTAATTTTCTAGTTGCTCATGTTATAAATTTTGAAGCTATACTTATAAGTCTGGAGGTAAAAATGATTGAACAGATAATTACAAAAGAGCTTATCGAACGTGGAATCAAGCAACTTGGTAACCTGGCAAATACCACATTAGATGTTTTGATGCAGAAGATGGGTAACTTCATTGAGGAAATCAAAACAGGAATCCCCAAAAAAGAACTGACACTTAATGATTTAGCAGAAATTTATTCGAAACCTTTGGACTTGGTTATGCAAAAAGCTCAAAATGAAGGTTATAGATGCGTCGGTGGCGAATTTATTATTCATTACATAGATGATAGAAACTTCAATATTTCTTACGACTTGTATATGCAAAATACTGAAAATAAATGGGTAAAACGAAGCAGTTCTAGTAAAAACCAAAGTAACCAATGCCTTACAGAGGATTCATGTAAAAAACTCAAGGAAAAGCGTAAAGTTGTTTATGAAATTTATCCAGCAGAGCTAAATAAATTTTAAATAATATTTAATAGGAGGAAAACTAATTATGCCGATTCCATTTTTAGTATGGGCATTAGGATCTGCGGTGGCAGCGCTTATTGGAGTTAGTGCAGTTCTAGAATATTGGAGCCAAATACTAGAATGGCTCTCTACTTTTGTTGCTAAATTGAAACAAGCTTTCGCTTCTGCGGCCAAATTTATTAAACATGCAGCTATTGTTATGGCCGCTAAAATTAAAGAAATTTACACCAAAATTATGCACAAATTATACTACAAAGAAAATGGGCAATGGGTAGAAGAAACTACAACTAGGATAATTTCCGAAGAAGAAGTTCCACCACAAATTTTAGCTAAACTCAAAAATACTGGACGTGAACAAGATATTACAGAAGAAATTCAAGAAGAACTGCAAATGACTATTTGATAATAAAAGGAGATTCTATGTTTTTACATAATGTGCCGGAAAATAGCAGAAAATCATTCATAGATTTAGCATATACTATCATGGGTATTGATAATATGTATGCTGATCAGGAAAAAATTGCATTGCGTTCTTGTCAAGAAGAACTGGAATTAACACAATATCAAGGTAAGATTATTGACTTAAATGATGTAAAAAATATGTTTTCAAATGATCGTTCTTTAAGAGGAGAAATATATTTTGAGTTACTTTGTATTGTCTTGGCAGACTCAGAATATTCTGATGAAGAAGTGCAAGCGATGAGGTTGATACGCGAAGCTTGGAACATTCCAGATGAACTTGACCAGACATTACAGGATATTGTACGGAATATTAATCGAAATTATGCTCGTGCATGTGTTTTATTAAGTCAGCTATGAGGAGGATTAATGCCAATACGAGAGGTAAAATCTTCGTTTTTTCAAGATAATTTAACAAATTACAACCAGGAAAAGACCCCCAAAAAAACCAATTCTACAGAAAGGGAAGAGGAAATATTTATTCCGGAAATCCCTAAATATACTTTTGATGACTTAATTTTAGCATCATCTGTAAAAGAAAATTTATTAGATATCGCTGATTACATAAAAAACAGTCATATTGTATTTGACACTTGGGGGTTTTCAAAAACTCATAGACAGCATAGAGGAATAGGGATTAATTTATACGGACCTCCGGGTACCGGGAAGACTATGGCAGCTCATGCATTAGCTGCTTACATGAAAAAAAAGATATTGGTAGTCAATTATGCAGACATTGAATCAAAATATGTTGGAGAAACACCAAAAAATATCCGATACGTCTTTGAAGTAGCAAAAAAGACTCATAGCATTATTTTTTTTGATGAAGCAGATGCTATTTTAAGCAAACGTGTAACCAATATGTCGAGTGCCACTGATGTCAGTGTAAACCAAACTCGCTCTGTCATGTTAATGCTGATGAATGACTACCAAGACTTTATACTATTTGCTACCAATTTTATTCAAAATTTTGACATAGCATTTATGCGGCGAATAGCAAAACATATTAGGTTTGAGCTTCCTGACCAAGAAGCTCGCAAAAGATTGTGGAATTTGTATATTCCAACGGAGATGCCTACAAATGCAGATGTTAATGAGTTGGCGGAAAAATATCAAGGAATCACCGGAAGTGATATTTCTACGGCAATATTAAATGCGGCATTTAAAGCAACACGTCAAAAAAAGCCTTTTGTCGCCAAAGAATATCTCTTTGAATCCATAGAAGATATTATAAAAAGCAAAGAAGCCAATCAAGGATATTCAGTGAAAACAAAATCGGTTTCTGAAAAATATGTAAAAAAACAATTGGGATATTTGCCTAGCGAATATCCCGCTAAAAAGTCATAGCAATAAATTAATCAAGCAGAAAGGAAAAACAATTGGGAGTTTTTAGCGTTGTTCGAAAATCATTTGTTTCTGTTGGAAAAATTTTCAATGGGATTTGGCGTTCTACTAAAAACATTTTAAATGCAGTTCAGCAAGCATTTAAAATGTTTTTGTATACCGCAAGAGAATTTCTAAAAAATGTTATTCAAAAAATCCAAGTAAAAATAGCGGGAACTTTAGTTGGAGCTGCTCACTTATTAAGAAAGATTGGAGATAAATTTATAGAAATTAGTCAAAATTTTTCTGTAGATACAGAACTTGGCACATGGAAAGTTACAACAGTAAAAAGAAACATAAGCGAAAAAGATTTACCTACACAAATTCTTGATAAACTCGCTCTTCAAGGTGAAGTAAACAACACTAAAGATTTAAATGAAGCATTAATATGTTGAGGTTGATAGGAACGTATTATGAAAAACAAAGAAAATATTAAATTATCTACTGCATGGCAGGAGTTTAAGGAAGCTTTACATTATGCAACTCAAGCTAAAATTGGAAAATTTTCCTTAGGTACATATATTAAACGTCTGAGTTATTCTATTGATGATTATATTCAAAAGATAGAAAAAGAAGAAGATTTACAATTCCAATCTGGATATATTGAGGTGTATTCGAATCAAACAAATATTAACTTCTCTATTCATCTAACTTTTATTGACAAAAATAAAATCATAACGGAAAAAATATTATGCAAATCGATAATGTCTGAGCAATTTACAAAAGAAACTTTACCTCAACTGCAAAACAATAAAAAAGTGTATATTATTGATCCTCCGGGAGGAGAATAAATGATGAATATAATTATAACTTTAATAGTTTTAGGAATTGTGATTGCTGTTTTAGTTTGGATTGCTGATCATATTAAGGGAATATTATTGGGGGGTGCCGGAATTGCATTTTTGGGCATCTGTTTTTGGTTGATTGAGGAGCATATGGAAGTATTTCAGTTTTTAGTTGCCGGAATTATTGTAATCATTTTCGGCTATTTTATATGGAAGGCCTCCGAGAAGGCCTTAGCTTCGAGCAAAAACTATATGAAGGTCAAAACCGAGAATCGTTTATTAAAAAGTGAAGAAAAATTGCTACAAAAGCTTACTGAGATAACCAGTAAAAATAAAATAGGATTTGTAACCATGCAGGACATAGAGAAAATGCTCTCTCGTTACTCAAATAAAAAGTACCCAATGGATATGACATTTTGTGCTATTGTTTCGGAGTATATTAATGATTCCGAAAAACAGAATTTTGTAAACAATAAAAAATGGGCAGAACCTTATGTTCAACATATCATTAGTATTGGTGTAAGGTCACTTTCACAGCTATTGGAGGAGGTAGATGGACCACTACGTCATTTCATGCATTTTACTCCAGATGAAACGTTACTTTATAGTGCTTTAGAGGAATATACAGTAAAAAAAGATATTGATACACCGGCTATCTTATCAAAAAACGAAATCAATGGAACTATAGTTTATCAACCTACAGAGTATGGTATTCGCCTATATAATGGTACATTATCGCATAGTGAATCTGAAGAAATAGATTTTGACAATTTGTAATAATGCTATTGAGAACTATTTACAAACCGGCTGAGTATAAATGACTATTAATAAACTGATATCGAAGTAATTTCTATTGTTCAACTACGGCTCGTATATGCATCATGTTTTTCTTTCTTTTAATCTCAGTTATTTCCCATTAGCTATAGAAATTTAATTTTTTACCTTTTATCATCTAAAAATATTCCCTTGTATATTATATGAATGAGCGGAAGAAATGCTTTTATATCAATCCGGGAACCACTTATGTGGTTCTCTTTTTATTTGATGCCGGGAAGGTGATTTATATGAATGGAAATAAAAAGAAATCAAATGATTTGATGAGAGCTAACTCTTCGGAGAAACCATAGACCTCTTGTCTAATTTGGAAGAAAGTCTGGACAGTTTGCTTGATGTGTTTGATGATTCACGGAATGAAATACGGAAAAGTCAGTGCAAATTTTCCGAATCCTTTCCCAAAATGTCGTCAAAGTGTCGTCAGAAATGTGTTGCAAAGAGATTTTAACTTGTATATTTACAAAATAAAAAAGCCTATCTTATTCGATAGGCTCTGTCTTCGTGGCGGAGAGAGGGGGATTCGAACCCCCGTGCCGGTATTCGCCGGCAACATGATTTCCAATTACACGAAAGCTATTTTAAACTTTATTCTTTATTATCATATATTGTTAGAAGCCCGATATTATCGGGCTTTCTTTTTTGTATATTGTTTTTTATTACTCACCTTTTTTTCCAAATTTTAAAAAAATGTTGTCAAAATGTTGTCAAAATGTTGTCACGGACGGATGCGAATATTTCAGGTTTCTGAATTTCATCGGATTGGTATTTTTATGAAATTCAGAAAATAAATTCGTCAGGAAAAATATGACGGGTTCACTAAGTGGATAAAGCTTCGGGTTGGAAGTGGAGCCGGCATATTTTTCCTGCGTGGGAATTGGCGTGAGCCGTTTTTTGGCGAAACGCAATTCCCACGCGATAGGATACGTATAAGTGAAGACTACGTAGTAATCTAAATCAATCTAAATAGAACAAATAGAATCTAAAAAAACTAACATAGAAATAAGAAAAAGAGGTGATTATATGAAAACTTATACCAACAAAATAGAAACGGTAGCTATCCAAAAAATACAAATCCATGTGGCCGAAGCCGCTGTTTTGCTTAGTACCAGTTCTTTGACTGTATACAAATTGATTAGCTCAGGAAAGTTAGCAGCCCATAAAGAAGGAAAAGCATGGAAAATAAAGGTGAAAGACCTGGTAAGCTATGTGGAAACCCTATAACTTTCTCTTTGATTTATGTAGTTCTTCATCGCTCCAGTTATTTTTTTTTAATTCCCGGAGACGGAACATCTAAATAAATTAAAAGAAAGGAGTGAGTCAAATATGAACGATATGGATAAAATGGAAATTATCTCTGTCGAAGAAGCAGCAGAACGACTTAACATAGGGAGAGGAAGTCTATACAAACTGCTAAAAGACAGAGACAGCGGTATTAAAGCATTTAGAATTAACCGCACATGGAAAATACCTGCTGCCAGTATTGAGGAATACATAAAAAGAAAGAGCGGGTTGATGGGAATCATTGATAAGATATAGAAAGAGTCTGCTCCATTTGGAGCAGACTTCTTTTTGGCCTTTTATTGTTTTCCGTTGATGTCATCTTGCTTTTGGAATTCTGTATGAAATTCGTTTTAACTTTTATAAACCGGAAAGGTGAGTTCAATTCCATTGCCTCTGTTAAATCAAAAAGCCCTTGCCAGCTGATTTGGCAAGGGCTTTTTGTGTACACTTTATTATTATGGAAACCATAAATGATTAAAATCACGTCTTTGATATAATATACGGCGTACTTCCATTGTGTCATCTATGACGACATAAAAGATGCAAAAGTTTCTCACATAAATTCTGTAATAAGGATATTTTCTTTTCTTTGCCGATGGATACGGACTAAATGAAAGCGGCATTTCCAACCGCTTCATAATGGCAATTTCCACATCATCGACAAGACGCATGGCCGCTTCCGGGTTTTTGAGTGTCAATGCGATATAATCAATAATTTCATTTAAATCCTGTTCAAACAGGGGCAGGAAAGACAGATTATATTTTTTTGGCTGCATAGATTCTGCCTCTTATTCTTCCAAATACAGCCTCTTTCGTGTCCCGTACAGCATTTTCCAGGGCCATTTTATCAGCTTCATCAAGACTTTTTTCAACAGTATCTGTAATTTTTGTATACTGTTCAATGCTCATCAGCACCATAGTTCCATATCCGTTTTTGGTAAGAAATACCGGATGATTTGTTTCGAGTACCATTTCCTCTACTTCAGGAAACTTATTTCTCAAGTCAGATACGGGCCGTATATTCATCATGTTTTCCTCCTCCTTTTATCTCAATTATATCTTAATTCTATCATGAATATATCTTATTTGCCATAGAGATTTGATTTTTTACCTTTTGTCATCTAAAAATACCTCACTTGTATATTATATGAATGAGCAGAAGAACTGCTTTTATATTAATCCGGGAACCGCTTATGTGGTTCTCTTTTTATTTGATGCCGGGAAGGTGGTTTATATGAATTGAAAGGAAAAGAAATCAAATTATTTGATGAGAGCGAACTCTTTGGAGAAACCATAGGCCTCTTGTCCAATTTGGAAGAAAGTTTGGACAGTTTGCTTGATGTGTTTGATGATTCACGGAATGAGATACGGAAAAGGCAAGCCCTCTTGCCAAAGGAAGCTAAAAGACTGTTTCAAAAAGGGGATCATATTGCCGTTATGAGGCTCTGTTATACACACCATGGTATATATGACGGAAAAGGAAAAGTCTATGAGTATAACGAGGGTAAAGTCATTCACCGTTCACTGGAATCTTTTGCCTCAGGGGATCTCCTTTATCTCATCAGTGATTCAGCAAGGTTTACGCCCGATGAGATTATCCGCCGTGCCAAAAGCAGGCTGGGAGAAGAGAATTACCATCTTTTATGGAATAACTGTGTTAATTTTGCAACGTGGTGCCGGTCAGGAGTACCACGGGAATAATGAAAGGAAAGAAAACAAAAATGGAAGAAAAAATGGAAGAAACTTTGAACGATAAGCAGTGTCAGGAAATTGGAGAAGCGATTGCTTCTATTATTAAAGACTTTGGAAGATTAACATCCTCAGTCATTCGTTTTATGGAAGACATTGATATAGCTTGTGATAAAGCTTTGGCTTCTATAGATGATGGAGAAGTACCGGAAAAAGAGGAAGATATAAACGGCCCGCAAGATATAGATGAAGCCGAAGATATTTTTGATAAAGAAGACTTTACGGAATCAGGAAACGATGCTAATGACGAAACAGAATCCGCAGAGATCTGAATACACGGGGTGCCACTAGTTTGGGCACCCCATTTTTGTATATAAGGAGGAAAACAATGAAACAAGGTAAGAGTATTGAAGAACTGGGATTAGAGCTTAAAAGACAGCGTTTGGCAAGAAAAGATATCATAACGTCTACCAATAATTTGTCTTTTTACACAACCACAGAAGGAGTGTCGTATCTGTGCACCAGAAAGCCGGATAAAACGTGGGAGAGATACCTGGTCAGTGAATTAACACACAGGCAGATTGCTTCCAAGCTTAATATTCCTTTCCGCTACTATGAAAAGATGAGGGCAGAAAATCCCATGCTTTTGGATGAGAATATCATCAGTTGGTTCAAAAAGGATCCCCAGAAAAGAATGATTCGCACTATGGACCATACCGCAAGAGCATTTCTTTCCGACAGATACCGCCGTCTGGACAATTTGGAGCTGTGTGCTTCTATTCTTCCCGTTATCAGGGAAATGAAAGGCGCAGAAATCAAGAGCTGCGAAGTAACTGATACCCACATGTATATCAAGGTGGTTAACCGCACCATGAAAACAGAAATACGCAAAGGTGATGCCGTACAAGCAGGCTTTATCGTAGCCAATAGTGAAGTCGGATTAGGCAGTTTAAGAGTAGAACCTCTGGTGTACCGTCTTGTCTGTGATAACGGTATGATAGCCAAAGATTTTGGAAAAAAGAAATACCATGCAGGTCGTCAGATTGCCTGTGAAGAAGATGCTTACGAACTCTATTCGGACGCCACACTTGAACAGGACGATAAAGCTTTCTTTATGAAAGTCCAGGATATTGTGCGTAGTGCCGTTGATGAAACACGGTTTAATTTAATAACAGACCGGATGAAACAAGCGGCTGATAGCAAAATACGTAATTCCACCGACGAAGAAATCCGTATACTGGCAGACAAGTTCCTGTTAAATGAAGAAGAGCAAAATGAAATTATGAGACAGTTCTTTATGGGCGGAGATAACACTTGGTATGGTCTTATTAACGCAGTAACCGCAGCGAGCAAAGAAATGGAAACCTATGAAAGAGCTACCGACTTGGAACGCATCGGAGGAGATATGCTTTCTATGCCCTTTGGCAGCAAGAAAAAATTACCTATCCTCAAAAAGGAGGAAAAGAAAACAAATCTTATCAAATACGCACCGATTGAAGAAATCCTTGCATAGATTCACTCTGCAAAAAAAACTAAAAGAAGGAAGGTGTTTTTATGCACTGGCTTGAACTCGCTATTGCTGTTGCCAAATTGGTAGACCAATTAAACGATGATAAATAACAAGAAGGAAAAACCGGCGCCGTTTCATAACAAGACTGCGCCGGTTTTGTATTTCAAGAAAGGAAGATATAATGCCCAACTGGTGTTTCACAGAATATATTTTCACCGGTCCTCTTAAAGAGTTGGAACGGTTGGAAAGAAATATTACAAAATGGACAGAAAAAAACTATGCTCCCAACGGTTTTGGTAAAGATTGGCTCGGAAATATTGCTGAAGGTGCAGGTATGGATTATACAAAAATTCCCTGCCGTGGTACTATCGGCAATTTATATATGCAGACTGACCAGGAAAGAAATAGAACCGGTTTGTACATAGATACGGAAACCGCATGGGTACCCCAACATGAACTGTGGGATTTCCTTATAAAAAAATATGCACCTCATACATCCTATCTTTATTATGCAGAAGAAGCGGGACTTGGATTATATGAAACCAATGATATTTTCCGCATGTACTTTGATTTTGACTACGTGGTGGACAGCTACTACGATTCTACGGCAGATGAAAAGATTATACGGTTTCAGGACTTCTTTCCTGAAGGGGTGAATTTTTGGAAAGATGAGGACTTGCATGTTCTCCTGGCTGATATTCTGCATAAAGAAGGAACAACTAAAGAGCTGATAGATGCATTTTCCACTTTGGAGGACTGTTGGTCCGGTGATTCTTTTGTTTATTTTCATGAGGTAGAACGGGTAGATAGTCCTATATCCAATGCTCCTTATCTGAAAGAGGGAGACGATTATGCCAGCTAAAGAATTTATTTGTCCTGACGGAAGCACTATATCCATTCTCCGTTGTCTTTCTCAATGCCCCCATAAAGAGAGATGCATGTTTTTACCTACATTGAGAGCCCTTGCCAATTCTCTTGACCGGAATCTGGATAAGCCGTCTGTGACGGAACTAATTGGCGGTACAAGAGAACTGTATCTGAAGAAAACGACATCTTATGCGGTAAATCCAATGAACCAGGTATTTGCCCTGCACGGAACAGCTATACACTCTTTGCAGGAAGCCCAAACCTATGGAGAACTTTTGTCGGAGGAACGCCTGCATGACAATATTACCAGCGGTAAGTTTGATCTATACGGAAAGATTCTCACCGATACAGAGGATACCGTTTTAGGAGATTATAAAGTCACAAGCAGTTACAAGTTGATGAAAGCTTTGGGATATTACAAAGTGGATGTCCCTACAGGAGATGTATATAAAACAGGGATGAGAAAAGGCCAACCCAAATACAGAAAAGAATGGCGGACCGATGGTGTAAAAGCTGTCTTTGAATGGGCTGTCCAACTGAATTACTACCGCATGCTACTTGAAAAGCAAGGATTCAAAGTAAGCAGAATGGAAATACAGGCTTTTTGCAGAGATTACGGACTTCAAACTGCCTCGCAAAGAAATATAACCAAGCCGGTCTACCTGATTCCTATTCATCGTATCAGCAACCACTGGCTGCGAATCTATATGTCAGCCAAAGCAGAAAGATTCCGGAAGGCTTTAGTAAATAAAAAACTGCCTCCTCCCTGCAATTCAAGAGAGCGGTGGAACGGAAGAAAGTGTACAGGCTATTGCGACGTAGCTAACCGTTGTCCTTACGGTTTGGCGTTAAAACAAAAACAGGAAAAGGAGGCTGTCTGATGGAAGAAAAAGAGTTAATACTATCTCCTATGATTGCTGAACAAATGATGCAGGATAAAGAATACAGCCGGGGAATATCAAAAATAATTGCCCGCTATCTCAACCATGATTATGGATACGTAACACCGGAACGAGTTGTAATTAATGACAGAATACTTGCTTTCCATAGAAAAGAAAGCACTGTTGGAACAAGAGAAGTAAGGACCCAGTCTCCCTTTGACCTTGTCTTTGCCAGATATGAAAATCCAATGAACAAAAGCAAGTCACTCATCTGGGTATTTGAAGAGGATCTCCCGGCCTGCTTCTATCCAAGAATCTGGATAATCAAACCGGAAGAATACAACAGTTGGTTTCTTCCTATGAAAGAGAGGAAAGTTTCTGCATAATGCACAGATACGAAATTGATTTACACAAACTATGTATTGTTCAAACAAAACGCATTGCAGATGACAGCAGAAATAAAAAATCAATTCACAAAAAGGTCATAGAATCTATTTGTCGTTTTCTTTCCCATGACTGGGGTGATGCTACAGAAAGCTCAAAGGAAATGAATGACCTGGCTCTGGATACCGGTGATGATATATTGGGTATTTACCCTGTATCTGAAAACCAAAAAATATGGCTCGTGTTAGATCCGTCAACAGGTATGAACAAAAAAAGAATTTTAACAATCATGTATCCCGATGAGTATTAACTCATCGGGATAGTTTAATTGCAGGGATAAATTTCCCGGAAATGGAGTGTAACAATGAAACTTATAGCAGCAAAAATGATTGAAGTTATGAAAGAATGCAGTCACGTTCTAAAAAACGGAACAAATAATTTCCATGCTTACAAATATGCTACCTGTGCAGATGTACTGGAAAAGGTAAATGCTTCTTTTGTAAAACATGGGATTAGTACCATGGCTGTACCTGAACTTTTATCTATGGAAAAGGTAACAACAACGAAAGGAAATACAGAAAATTTAGCATCCGTAAAAATTACAATTATGCTCATCGATTCAGAATCAGGAGAAACGATGAGTATAGTCGGACTGGGAAGCGGACAGGACAGCGGAGATAAGGCTATTATGAAAGCACAAACGGCCGCTATTAAGTACGCTTACCTTCTAAGTTTTGCGATAAGCACAGGCGATGACCCTGAAAATGATACTCTTCGGAATTATTTGGATCAGAAGGACTACAACAGTCCTTCTCTTAGGGACAGCAACTATGCTCCTTCCCCTACATCCTATTCCGGTGATAGATACCTTTGTGAAAACTGTGGTTCGGAAATAAATAGGAAGGTGAAAGACTTCTCAAATAACAAATATGGAAAGAGCCTCTGTATAAAATGCCAACAACTAATAAAAAGGAGTGCCTAACTCGAATCGAAATTCAATAGTCGCCTAATCTAGGCGACTATTGTCCATTTTTAGGCAATGTTTACTTTAACGAATCCAATTATAATTAAATTAGCTATATATTATCTGAAAGAGGGGTGGGTCTAATGAATAGGCAACGTCAAATCATGTTTGAACAAATTGGAGCTAAAGTTGCCTATTATAGAAGATTAACGGGGTTCAGCCAGGCAGATCTAGCGGAAAGAGTACATGTGAATAAGAGTGTTTTAAGCCGTATAGAAAGAGGTCGATACAATGATAATATCCCCCTGATTTTATTATTTGATATTGCTGACGCCATGCAGGTGGATGTGGCTACTTTTATTACATTTAATGATTTTGAACGCAGGTTTTGGAATGTAGAAAAAAACACGTGATTCTTTTTACATTTCAAGGCCTTTTGATTTGCAAAGAAAAAGACATTGAAAGCTCTATATTAAAAATGGAATCCATATATAAAAATTGAAAGGAGTATTTATTATGTTTAGTGATGTTCGCAGCAAGAAGTTTCATAAAGTGTTTTATTTAATTTGTTTTATTTTCTTTTACACTGTTTTTGTATCATGCACACCCGTTGATGCAGCTCATTTTGTTGAAGTACACAAGAAAAATTTAAATATGCCTAGAAGTAATACGGAAGAAGCACAGGTTCAATTTATGGAAGGAAAACAGATTGTAAGATTTGCGGCAAAAAAAATGGATAATGGCACTTTTAGGTTGCTAAGTACAGGAAAATTAAACTGGATTGGTATTGGACAAGAATACTGGCGTTATCAAGATTATCCAATAAGAAATAATTATCCGGATTTTATCGTAAGTCAATATAGAGATACTGAAACAGGACGTTTTATCTACGGAATTAACTGCCTTTTATACGGAGAAGAATGCTATCGTTCAATATTAGTAGGTCTAAATGATAAGCGAGATGTGATGAATACTTATATAGATAGTGATAATTTCCCGAAGAATGATGCTGACGAAGTATTCCTATTCACGAAGAATGGGAATTTATATATGGAAGTTGCACCAAGGTCTCTCAGCAAAGTTGCACCTGGATACAAATTATATTGGTCAGATGAAAATAAATGGTTTGGCTATGAATACGTGAATAATGTAAAAGAATGAAATGATTTTATGTAAATACTTAAAAGAAATATTTATTCTATTAGCGCCTGTTCCGGTTTAACTTTACTTAATGCGAAAATATCATTTTAATTAACCATACAAAGCGTATTTCATAGGAGGCTTAATGCAAAAATTTGTATGTACGAGTTGTGGAAGCAATCAATTCACTAAAAAAGACGATTTATACATCTGTGATTTTTGTGGGACAAGTTATGCACCAGATCAAGTTGATAAATTATCTTTAGAATTCCGTGCAAAAGTTGACAATTTGATAAAAAATGCACAATTAGCAATGGATCAAGAGGATTGGGATAATGCTGAACAATATTTCAATAAAGTTCTTGAGTTTGACATTGGGAATACAGCTGCTATCTTCTATAGGCCATATGCCAAGGCAAGAAAACTACTTTCAAGCAATGTATATCCGCTAACACGTAAAACACAATTTGACATTTTATCAAACAGTTTTGATTCGATTGAAGAACGATTTACATTAGAAGATGAAGGACTAATAAAAGACATGTCAGATTACATGGAGGATTTAGTAAACACAGTTTTCGTTTATCAAAGTAGAAATGATAACGACAATTCATCAGAAACAGAAGAGCTATTTGCCCCCTTGGTATTGGATTTTATAAGTTTTTGTGCTGATCTTACGGATAAATATAGCGACAAGACCAAAACCGTTTATCTCAACAACATCATTATTTCCCAGGTTGATAATTTGGTAGAGACTGGCTATCTGGGACTTTTTAGTGAGGATAAAAAATCATTAAAAGAGTGGAGGGATTATGCTGTTGCACAATTAAATGAAATTGATCCATCTGTAGAAACACCCCCTGAGGTGCAAAGTCCTGTTAAATGGGGAAGCATTGCTTCTTATGTAATAGGATTTATTGTAGTACTATACTGGATTTTTTTCAGGTGAAAATACAAGGAGATTTAAGATGAAAAAATCCAAGGTCTTGCTGATTGCTTTTCTATCCATTTTCATGATTCTTTCAACTGGATGTGCTAAGCATGGTACATACTCTGATTACAGAAGCAACTGGAATAAAAATGTAAAGCAACTTATTGAGAACAAACGAACAACTTTGCCTGAAAACGCCTTGAAAGTTTCTGAAGGTGATAAAGGGAAGCTAATATCAAATATTAATAAAGAATACTTGACTACATTTGTTACCGAAACAGGTACTAAAAACAGTCTGTGTGTTATAACAGATAAAAACGATAATATTTTAAGTATAAATTTAAACGCAGTTATTGATTGTCAAAATGGAGGCAACATTCAGTCAGATTTTACTTATGCAATGACAACCACCGGTATAGCAATAATGTCTATGGATGAAAAAGATTCTGAAGAAGCCTTGTCAAACGTACTGGTTCCACCTAATACCGTCATGCATCTGGATAAAAGGCTAGGAACTACAAGAACCTATACTGATAAGGCAGGAAACCTATATGAGTTAAAAATTACAGGTGGAAATGCATGGTATTATTATGGACTGATATCCGGGATAAACGATGTACATTTTAATCTTAAAATCCTTCCCTCCAAAGGGATAAAAAAACTTGATGAGGCTTCTTATGCTTTATTATCATCTATAAATAAAGTAGACGAGTCTGACCGATTTAAGATATATAAAGCTGATGTAACATGCACTGAAGGATCTAACGCCGGGTTAACTGATACTATATATATTAAAATCTTCAACGATGGATTTGTTTGTTATTCTTATAACAATAGAGAATGGCATCATATTGATTTTCAAAAAAAATACTGGGCAACTGAGTTGGCCAAATTAGTTGGTAATGAGATTGGAATAAACGTCAATCTATTTAAATAATATGGAGAAGAGCTATGTTAAAAAAATGCATTGTATTTTTACTATCATTTGTTATTGTATGTAGCCTTAACGGCTGTGGAAATAGTACAGAAGATAAATGTATTAAAACATTCCAACAGGGAGCAGCAACACTAACAAAACTATCTGAAGACTATAAAAAACTAGATGATAGCAACCTTGATGAATTTTTAGTAAAATATGTTTCTTGCCGTTATAAAGTCATGGCTTTACGTAAGCAAAATGACGTAAGTTCTTTTATAGATAAATTAACTCTTGAGGGAGAAATGCATAAAATTAATAGGGCTAAGGCTGTGTTAAATGTCTTTAACCCTAAGCCACAGGATCAAGACCTTATTAAGAAAGCAGACGAGTGGGATAAAGAGCATAAAGAACTTTCCGATAGCTTGAATGCATTCAGTAGTGCAATTGATAAAGTTACAAAAACGATAGATAATAATTATAGCAATCATGGATATGAGGCCGAACGTAAAATTTCTGATATCATAAGAAACATAGGTGAGGCTAAGCATTGGGATATGAATTACCCTATTGACAAGGACTCTATAAAACCTATTTCTGACTTTTTACAAGACAAACAAACAAAATCAGATTCCGCAATGAATTACAAGGGTTCAAATAAAAATAGTACAGGCGGCGTTCATTCCTCAAATAATGCACAGCTTTTAGAAGCCGGTAAAATATTATCAAAAGAATTCGGAATATCAGGAAATTCTATTCAAGCTACTTCATACGGCAATAGTGAAAATGGATTTCTTGCTTATCAAGATGGCAATATTATACTTGTTGACAGAAAAAATCATCGACTTGCATATGTTGAGGTTCAATCAGATACTTTTGCTCATATAAAAAGGTGTATTGGACAACCAAATACTGAATCTTCTGTTGTAGCTTATTTCACTGTGAAAAATGATACCCGAGGAGATGATTGGGAAGCTGGTTCCTGGGATGGGAATACACATATCATTCCTATGTTTATAACATTTGAGGTGTCTTCTACAAGACAAATAGTTCCGGGCATGTTAACTACAGGAAAAGGAGCAAGACCAGGGCATATGCAGGGATACTTATTTGAGCAAAGGAATGTAGACTTAGGTAATTTATTTATTACAGAAGCACCAGCATTGATAAGTAATGCTGACAATTCTAATATTAGTCTTTAATACATAAGATCAAGGGGATTGTAAAGATGAAAAAGTTTATTACTGCTGTGTTATTGGGAACTTCTATTGCTTTTTCCGGCATGACCGGAGTTATTCCTGCAGCCATAGTACAACCTGTATCGGCTAATGACCAATACCCTACTTATTTATGGGGGGATACTAATTATGAGATGGTCTATGGTCATATGGACGTTGGCTATTATATTGACTGGTCATCATATACCCTGATTAAAGAGCGGGGTATTAAACAGGGACAAATCATATTTGCAGTTAATGTTGTTTCTGTCGATATGAAGCAGAATACAGTGATTGGAACAGATACATACGCTTATTTAGATGATAGCCAAAGAGGTCAATTCGTCTGGAATGCCGATAAAAAAGTGTGGAATCAATTCAATCCGGAAGAGAAATATGGTTATAATGCAGTTCTGATTGGAACGTATGAGGCCGGTATGAACAAAGTTTACCGAATGTACGACTAATAGAATTACAGGTTATAGATTTTACTTTGCGGCTACATGGAAAAGTAAAAAATCTTATCAACAAGCAGAAAACAAAAAAGACTGTGGAAGCATAAATATGCATTCACAGTCTTTTTATTTCTACCAAAAGGATAATAAAAAAATTAGATTTTCTTGAATCCAGTTTAGCTTGTCTTTTTATTTTAGTCCTAACACAAAACATAAGCTTACATCTCTTCCCCCAAAACGATAGAGGACAGAACTTCTGCCATGGATTTAATTACAAACGTGTAGAAATCAGAAGGCAAAGGGGTTATTTGATGTATAAGCACATAAAATCCCAGATTTTCCACATTTCCCACTCATTTAAGATATAGGCAAGTACCCCAAAACGGTAGTTTTTAAGGTGTGGGAAATTGGGGAATTTTATAAATCTATTAAAAATAATATTATCATGCATAAGTATATACAATTGTCTAACTTGTTTTCTTTTAATAAATTGCTAAAATATCTGTCCACAGAAATCATTGAATGAATTTAGAATAATTGCATAAAAATGTATATTTAAAAAATAAATATGTATGTACATACTAATAATGATTATTTTAGATTGTTTTAGTATGGAGGTACATTATGAAAAACGAACAGATTCCAATCAGGGTAAGTAGTGAAACGAAACTTTTGTTAAAGGAAAGAGCCATGTCTTTACATATGTCATTGTCAAAATACATGATTCATGCAGGATTAAATCATGAGACACGGGTGTTGCAGGAAGGAACGGAAATTCTTTCACTATTGTCTGCTATTTACAAGAGGTTAAATTCTTTAATTATCATTAGCACGGAAGAAGAAAAAGAAATCCAGCAGGAATTGAAGAAAATAGTATGCAGAGCAAAGGAGAATTTATAATGTCTATTTTGAAATTTGTGAATAAAACACCTAAGCCAATACATGAAATGTATTCATACTTGACTGATCCGCAGAAGACAACACAGAATATGATTTTTGGTATAAATGTAAATCCATATAACGCAGGAGTTGAAATGGAGTTTACACAAGAAATTTTCCATGTCCATGAAATTCGGAACCCTTATGTTCAAGTTATTTTCGCATTTGACCAGGGACTTAATATTTCGCCCCTACTGGCCCTCAATATATGTAAAAGAATAGGGTATTCTTTTGCGTATGATAACAGACAAATCTTTGGAGCGATGCATTATAATAAACCGCATCAAATACATTGTCACTATATGATTAATTATGTAAGCATTGATGGTAGTTTATGGAGGCAGGGAAAATCAGTAGTGTCGTATAAAAGTGAAATAAATGAAATATTACGGAGGTATCACCTGAATCCAATTTACTATTATGGACAGTAACCACGAATTAGCTATTAGCAATCCTGCTCAATGATATAATAATAAAATAAATCTTGATATTATGATTTGTGGTATTGATTATATGGCAGGAGTATTTATGGAAGAAAATATATTAGCTGATAAAGTGGAAAAACTTTTACAATACATAGAATCATCGATGTGTTCTCCAACAAACATAGACAATATAATTATTACCTGCATGCAAAGTAGAGAGTTACTAGAGGAAATCATAAAAACATATCATCTCATAACCCCAAATCAAATTAAGCGCCAAATGTATAAAGACTGGATGTTTAGAAAAGAAATCTTGTATTCCTATTTTGTCTTAAAAATAGAAGACTTGCTAAAAGACGTTGATTATACTCAGATAAATTTCTGCGTAGATAAGGCATATTTGAACGAGTTACTTGCAAAGACAAATGGAAGGGTACTTTGGTCTGCACAAATAAAATGCAGTTATAGTGCATTAGGAGTCAAGGAACTTATATACCTGCCTGCTATGTATTTGGTAAAAACAGGGTGGATCAAACAAAATATAAATTTCATTACAGAAAATGATGACTCTGTTACTCTTGAAGATATTACTTTGAAAAGATTAAAAAAACTGGAAAATTTGGACTCATATAATATTCCGGAGGAAGAATCGAATAAAGCGAATGCCATTCAAAAATATTTCGGGGATATTCTCCGCCCCAGGAAATATTTTGGAAATGATGTAGAATCTAATTATTCCAGGCAATTATATGATGATTTGGACATTCTTTCCACGTATATACGCCATTTAAAAGGAAATGAAACACACGAATCACTAACAAGAGATGATTTATATAAAAAAATAATGACTGATTCAGGCATAGCGAAATTTTATTACATATATAAACTATATATTCTTTGGAGGTATCAAAAAGAAAATAGCCGGGAACCAATGGATATTACTTCTATTGGGTATCTAACTTATGCTGAGGCGGCGGATAACTATGAAGGGCAACGCGGGATGATAAACAGAGAACCATATCATTCTATTCATTTCAGCAAGCTCATTCCGAATGAAAATATATTGAAAACTGAAAAGAGAGTTTCTGATAACGTATCACTAGGCAAGCTTATCGGGTTCACTAGTGGAAATGGCATATATACTGATGAATTGTACACTTTACTTTTGGTAAATGGAAATATGGCAGTCGAGGAACTCATTCCTCTTAGTTTTATCTGGCACTCTCATCTTTGGGGAAGTGCTTACTACATTAAGTCTTTATTTAGTTATGAACTTCGAGAGATGTGCGCAAATTATTTATCAGAGCTTGCTGTCAGAAAGCATGCCATCGAATTTTTGAGACCCAGGCTGAAATCAGGTCAGATTACATCGTATGTATTTTGTTTGTGGGACTTATTCTTTTATCATACTAATAAACATGGACAGTTAATTCATGCCATTAGAGAAGAAATCATAAATTCTTTAGACATAAGCAAGGTGCCGACAGAAAAAAGGATGTACAATCTATACTTTGAAATAGAAAGAAATCCTGATGCGTTTATAAAATTATTTTCACCTGTGATAAAACGAGAAAAGAACAAAAATGAATTGATTTTCATGCCATCGACCAATCATGATGAAAATGTTGCATGTGAAGCTGCGGAAAATCTATTATCTTCCTATATATATGGGGATAATTTTACACGTTCCCAGCAGGATGAGATGAAGGAACGGATAAAAGATGTTACACCGTTCTTGTGTTCATTTTCCGAAAAACAGGAAATAAAATATAGTGATAAAGTAAATTGGATTTATTGTGGATGTATAGGCTTGTACTTTATGTGCAAGATAATTCCAATTCTTGATAAAAGGCTAGGCTTAAAATTAAATACACTTGATGTACAAAAGAAAAATACCAACTTATCCAAGAAAACTATTGATAAACTCCTAAGGTCAATAAGATTGGGGTTATCTGAATCATATTACCAGATTCTACAGAGCTATCCGATAAAAAAATCGTCATATACCCGGATACGGATTAATGAGTTTTCGACTTTGATAAACATAGAGAATTACAACTCCGTTAGAGAATCTGCTGTTTCCTTGGTTGGTGAATCAGAAAATAAAACAGATTTGGCACTTGTCCGTTCTATAGTTATATTTGAAATAATTTTATTATTCGTAGACTTGTATGAGTGCCGTGTACCGTCCTGGGCGCGGGGTGGTGGAATTGAGGAGTTAAAGGACAGCTTGAGGCAAACAGAAAAAGGGAATGAGTATGCTCATAACGATATTAAGAGTTATTTACTAAATTTATATAGATAACAGATTGAGCTGAAGAAAAAAGACACGTCTTAAGACGTGTCTTTTTTTCTGTATAAAAGTATCGGCTTTATGACCGTTACCCTGCTGTGAAGCTGCGCTAAATTCAATATATCAAATATTAAGAAAGGAGTGAAAGATGTGAACATAAAACCAAGCACATTCAAACAGGTACAGGCAGAACTTACCGTAGTTAAGGAGATTCCTAGACGTTGCGACCACGACATCTATCCCAGCGGGCGGAAATTTAGTTTTACGAGGAGTAAGAATCAAAGGTATCTTCCCGAATCACAAGAGTTCTACATCGCCCGCGGACAGCCATTTCTCACCAGATTTTCCCGCGAAGAAATTGACAAACGGGCAACTCATACGGCAGGGAACCTGCTTTCTGACGCAAAGTTTATGACCCGGGGTCATTATATTCTCGTTCTTAACAAAAAAGGGCATTACGAAGTTCTTACAAATTTCAATCCCGTCCCCAAGGCTAGGGTAACCGTTAAATCTACGGGAAATCATGAGAACTACATCGAGTTTCAGATTCAGTTAAAAAAGACAAGTCATAATTTTAAGATTCAAACAAATGAAGTTGACAAATTTTACCGAAAAATGAAACGGGCCATTCCGGCGGCATACGTATACGCCGATGCAGGGAAGGGAGAGGAGAGCCTCCGTGAATACATCGCCGAAATTCTTGAAGAAAAATGGCCCGCAATGATAGAAAAAGAATTTTACAGAACGGCAGGCTGGTGGAAAATCGGAAAGGATATGGTGTACTTGTCTGGGCGCGATGAGAACTGCTTGGCAGAGCGAAAGCTTGCAGAGACGAAGGGATGCAATCGTCATCTGGTTATTTCTCGCGCATTTGAGGTTCTTGAGATTGCCCCACGGCAAATAAGCGTTCCAATATTTCTTTTCGCTCACAGCGGATATGTCAAAAAATTATTCTCAGAGGCAGGGCTGCCGATCCAATTTATTTTCGATTTAATTGGGCCAACGGGCTCCAGAAAGACCTCGCTGGTGAAGGTACTATTCGGGCTTTTTCAAGACATCAACCAACGCGGAAACTTCGTTAACTTTTCGTCAACGCCAAGGGCCATGGAAATTGTGGGTGAGCAAAATGTCGACGGCGTCGTGATTTTGGACGACCTATCAGACGCAATGAGTTCGGTCCAAATAGATAAATTTGAAAAGTTCTTGAGGAGTTTGTGTGACCAGGAAGGAAGGCGCCGTTCAACCGATGGGGGAAGGACGCTGGACATCGTAGAGACGCAGTTCACAGCAATACTGACGGCAGAGAGCTATTTCGATGACATGCCACAGTCATCCAAACTCCGGAACATAGCGCAATTTATCGATGAAAATACAATCTGCAACACGGTGCTATCGAGATTTCAAGAAGACCAACGTGTTCAAAAAAATTCAGGGAATCATTCTTCTCTTGAGCTGTATATGACGATCTTCATCGAATGGGTCGGTGAAAATTGGAAGGAACTCTTGCACAGGTTGAGCGGATACGTGCCGAATCCAATAGGCATTAAATATGCCCGCTTGGAAGAAGCGCGTCGGGTTCTACATGGAATGGCGATGCTAGTTCTGGATTTTGCCTGTGCGCACGGAATATACCGAGGCGAAGATGGGAGATCCGTTTTTTACGAGTGGACTCGTTATATTGATGAGCTGATCCTTTTAAATCAAAATTTGTGCCAATCTGCTGCGCCGGAAGTGATGTTTTTAACTGCTTTGCGCGACTTGATATCCTGCGGGGAGCTTAAAATATCGGCAGGAAAAGCTGATTTTGAGCGTCTTCCTGACTTTTACTGCGGATTTCACGATGGTGAATTCGTGAAAATTAACCCGCTCCGGGCCTTTGATTCCGTGAGAAATTATTATTTGAAGGCGCATCAAAAGTTCGATTTCTCTGCCAATATGATTTTTTCAAACCTTGTTTCGCGAGGGTTCAGTGAAGGGTACAAAGAAAGAAATCGCACGAATTCACGGCCTTTGAAAAAAGTCGTAATCAACGGACAAAAAATGCAATTTCTATGCCTGAAAGCGGCTGTTTTGAATATTGATAAAAGATAGGAGGAGATGCTGCTATGCATTTTTTAGGGATTTTAGGAGATTCTGTTTTCCGAGAAACAAACAGAGAAAAGCTTGCTGCAATTCTTTCGAATTTTGCCAGTGGCTGGGGCGAAGTGTACGCGGTGGCGACTGACAAAGAGGCAACAGCCCTTTTTCAACAGATTTTTCTACGGCGTCAGTACAGCAGGAGAAGGCCGATTTCTTCAGATTCCTTCCGGTTTTTTGAGGGAAATTTCTACTATAAATTACCGGATGATGCAATCCTGGCTCCAAGCTCTGACATATTTACGCCGGCAGCCCAGGCTTATCCGTGGATAGGTACGGCAAGTCCAGGGTTTCAGCCAGTTGCCTGCTATTCTTCATATTGGGCCTGCGTGGGTACGAATGCTTATGGAATAGTGGACAATCTGCCTGCCCTCTTGGGGTTTCTGACGGAAGAAGAAATAGCCTATCCCGCTGCTTATCACTTTCAAAACCAGCAGATGGCGAGAGATGCCGCAAAAAAAATCTATGTCTCAAGGCACTTTTCAAAGTTCCGGAAATCATTACCGCTATTTCCGATGGATTACAGTGTTAATGAATTTTACGTTGACGAACATTTTTCCGAAAACTTAAATCATGAAGAGGACGATGAAACCTGGGAAAAGCTGATGTCGGCAGGATTATTTCAAGATTATTCAGGAGGTTAGCACAATGAGCGAATATACAGGTACAACGCAAAGATCTAAAGAGAATGCAGAAGTGCGAGACGAAGCACAAACCAAAAGATTTCTGTCCGTAATAGAAGCGGCGCGATACTTAAATCTTGGGAAAAGTACGTTGTATCGCATGCTACAAGAGGGCCGGATTCCCTGCCGGAGAAGTAGTGACGGGAAAAAAGCGAAATATATCATATTCATTGAAGAGCTAGAGCAAGCGATGCGTTGCGACTAAAATATTAATCAATCAGAGCCACCCTCACCGGGGGCTCTTTTAGGAGGTTATAAAATGAAAGGTTCAATACATAAAGTTCCGGGTATTGATAATCGCGGACGTAAGAATTACAGTTTCAGGGTTATGTATACAATCATCGATCCAACGTCGGGAGAACGTAAACGTACAACTAAGCGAGGATTTAAAACTAAACGAGAAGCACAAACTTTTCTGTCCCTTATCGAAGATGAGAATGAAAAGATAAATCAATATACTGAAGGAAGCTATCAAACATTAAGCTGTTACCTTAAGTTTTGGCTGGATACCGTTGTAACAAATAAGGTAAAACGCACAACTGCAAGCGATTATAAAAGAATTGTGAATACGTATATTTTGCCCTATGCAGGAAAAATATTACTTAAAGACATAAGTGGTGTAACGCTAGATTCCATGTTTGATTCACTAAAAATATATGGAAATACTAATCCTGCAAAAGAACTTTCTCCACGCACATTACTGTATATACGAAGAATTTTGCACAAAGCATTTAAGGATGCTATAAAAAGAGGCTATATAGATAAAAACCCCTGCGATTACATGTTGTTTGAAATCAAGGCGGATAGATTCGAGCCGGAAACTTACAGTAAAGAGGAGCTTGTCAATTTGCTGAATTTAAGTAAGAATTCGTCTATGGCTATACCTATTGCACTAGCAGCGTTTTGCGGTTTAAGAAGAGGAGAAGTACTTGCAGTTACCCCCAATGACGTAAATTATGATGAACAAACAATATCCATAACAAAACAAATTGTTGAGATTGACGGTAAGGTGCAATATGCTTCGCCAAAAACGGAGAGGAGTAAAAGAATGGTTTTTATGCCAGGCTTTTTAGCAGTGATGATAAAAAAACAGATTGCACTTATACAAAAATTATATGGTGAGTCAGAGTCGGTAATTAATACTTCTCCTATTTTAAGGAATAGTAAAGGAGGGGCAATCAAGCCGAAGAACTTATCAAATGGTTTCTCAAGATTTTTAAAAAGACATGGACTAAGGCATATTCGTTATCATGATCTGAGGCATTCGTTTGCTTCTCTGCTTTATAAGGAAGGTATTCCTCTGAAGACTGCTTCAGAATTACTAGGACATAGTACTATAGAAATAACTGCAGACATTTATACACACCTTAGTCAAAAAGAAAAAAACAGAGCAGCGGAGCAACTTTGCAACTCAATTTTTATAGACAAACAAAGTATAAATTTCTAATTATCTTTTTATATTTTCTTAAATGCTCGTAAAGCCTTATTCTATGTGCTTTCGAGTATTTTTACTGTAGGAAGATACTTCACGTTTCTTTGCATATTTCCTCATGTCTTAGCTGTCAGAAGTGGTAAATAAGTAGTAAATTCATTTGTACTACTAAGCAACAAGACGCTCCTGTTGCTTCTCTTTATTCAAGCGTTTCATTTCTGCCATTGCAGAATCGAATGTTGCATGTGCGTAATAGTTCAGCGTCATGGCTATATTAGCATGTCCCATAATGTACTGTAATGCCTTTGGATTCATTCCTGCATTTGCATAGTTGGTACAGAATGTATGTCGCAAACTATGTGGAGTGATGTGTGGCAATTTATCCTCGTTATACTTATTGTATTTCTTAACAAGACCTTTCATCATGCCGTTGTAATCACTTGCCACTTTTGGATAGTTCTTTCTATTAAGAAAGAGGAAATCACTATATCCATCAATCTCAACACGCTTATCATTCTTTCGATTCGCTAACACTCGCTTAAATGCTTGATAGGCTTCTTCAACCATAGGAACTTGACGTTCGCCACTTTTGGTCTTTGGTGTTTCAATGTAGTACCCAATTTCAGTATCTCTCAATAGCTGATGGTCTATATTGACAAGACGATTCTCAAAATCTAAATCTGGAAGTGTCAAACCACCAAACTCTGAAATACGAAGACCTGTTTTTAAGAGTATCAGAATTTCATCATAATTTTTGCTGTAGGTTTTATCAGCTTTTGCAAAGGCTAACAGTTTTTCTTCCTGTTCTTCTGTTAGTACGGTCTTAGGGACAGTATCATCATCAAGAACTGCTTTCAGTTGAAAGTCAAATGGATTCTTCCGAACACAATCATCTTGTATAGCAATATAGAATGAAGCCTTTAAAGAACGTTTGTAGTTATTGATGGTTTGATAAGCATAACCATTTTCACTCATTCTAATAGCCCATTCTTTAGCGTCTGATGGCTTAATACTGTCAATACTTCTTACACCTAACTTGTCTTTCTTCAAAATATCCACAAGATATTTGCGTCCAGTTTCAGTGTTTTTTCTAACCTTTGGTCTTTGAGCGTTCTGTTTTGCGTAAAGCTGGCAGAGTGTCATTTTCTTTCCTACAACATCAATACCATCATGAATGTCTTTCTGTAACTCTGCGATTTTCTCTCTAAGTGAGATACAATCACGCTTTCCTGCTGGTACTCGGTCTGTAGCCACAAGTTTCCACGAGTAAACAAATTGCGGTTCTCCAAATGAATCTATATATTTGTATAAGTATCTTCCGTCTTTTCGTTGGCTCTCTCCAGTCTTTAAGATTCGACCTTTATTGTCACGTCTTTTTTCTGACATGGCATTTGCTCCTTTCCTTTATGGAAAGAGCCTTGATACGACTTAATACTATTTTATCATATACAAGACCCTTTGGCGACGCTAGATTGCGTCCAATGTATCTATAATTTTTTCAAATTGTTTTCGTTTAATCTGAATACGATTGCCATTCATAATCAGCCAATTTGCATTTTTATTTTCCTCTGCCAAGCGTCGTAGCTTGTTTTCGCCAATACGAAAATATTTTGACGCTTCTTCAATGGTTAGGGTATAACGTTCCCAAATAGGAATGTCAGTCTGCTTCATAAAATCCTCCTTTCCAAATCACTTATTTGGATTTCATAAAAGTTGTTTTACCAGCAATCGAACAGCTTTAGCAAAGCTCACGGGAGTTCCACCCCTGCATGGTTCTCATGTAGCCATACTCATTGCCTGCGACGGTTTTATCACGCTCGGACTATTGACTGTATGGGAGTATCATTATCACGATAAGAATGTCGTTGCAGGCAATCCTGCTAAAGATTGCTTCTCGGATCACTAACATGAATCGCTCGCTATCTTTATAAGATAGGTCATGGCGGTTAGTTCCGTTGGCTCTTTTCTTATCGAAACGTATTCGATTACTTTTATTCAGTTTTCAAAGAACAATGGCTCGTTAGCCTATCAAAACACATTGAAAGCTCAATATGCTTTGGTGGAATAACAAACCTCCCTGTTCGGGAAGCGTGGAATGGTTTAGCACGCTTCCACGAAAGGAGAGAGGATATTACTTAATTTCAAATGACAAAATCTTTGTAATCAGTCTGGTTTCCATTCTTCCACGTAAGACTTCATCAACGACCATACTTTGATTGCCATATTCATCTTTCATAAGTCGTAGGGAACGCTTCGTTATGTACCCTCTGTAATGATGTAGAATCTGGTTAATCGCTTCGGTATCGCCATCTGTTGCCTTTACAATGAGAGGAAAGGGAATCATAGGATATTGTGTTTTCATTCTTCAAATTCCTCCATAAACTTTTTAATTAAGGCTAGTCCACTGGTTCTATGCCGATAGACAGTAGAACGGTTCAATTTCAACAGGTCTGCAATTTCTGAATCGCTCATGTCCATAAAGTAAAACAGCAGTAGAATTTCACGTTTCTTGTCTGGCAACTCACGTAATGCTTCACTCAACAAATCATTTTCAACGCCTACTGATAACCCATTGAGTGTAAAAATCTGAAAGTCAGTTGAATAGTTATCTGTTGTCGCAAACTGGCTAACAAGATAATCGCCAACATCCGAAAAGGACACCTCACGCTTTGCAATCCTTGAAAGATAAAGCATATAATTCTTTCGCTCGTCTTCCATAGCACGTTTACAGATATAGTCAAACTGATTTTCTATTGTGGTCTGAAAAGAAGATGGTTTCATGTTTCTCACCCCCTTTCTGTCTAGGAAAGGAAGTGAGCCTTGCTTTCACTCTTAGTCCCAATGTGAAAGGGGGATTTGTTGCATTACTGATAAATAAACTTTGTAAAAAAGTTCTGAATAGCCAAAAAAGCATATAAACAGATTTATTTCTCTGTTTACATGCTTCTGTTATTCTATCTATATGATTTATAAAACCACATTGGTGGACGTACTTATCTATTGCAGATAGACGACTTTTTTTGACAAGAACCCAATGTAAGGAAATTTATTGTATATGATGTACTTCATGGCGACGTTGACCTCCAACAAACCGCCATTTGGAAGTAATATACAATATTTTAACAGCGTAAATAGCACTACCATATAACGGTTTTTTTTATTGGCGTTTAGTAGTGCTTTTTATTAAATATAAACCTATAAACCATATAACACGTTTTTCTATACCTGTTTTTAATTCAGTAGGAACAATAAAATGTATAGAGGTGGTCTACTATGCGTAAAAAAGAAGATAAATATGATTTTAGAGCCTTTGGTTTAGCCATTAAAGAAGCTCGATTGAAACGAGGTTTAACTCGTGAACAAGTGGGAGCATTGATTGAAATTGACCCACGGTACTTAACTAATATTGAAAATAAAGGGCAACACCCCAGCATACAAGTTCTTTATGACCTTGTATCGTTACTTCATGTTTCCGTTGATGAATTTTTCTTACCTGCTAATAACTTGGTAAAAAGCACCCGACGATTACAGATAGAGAAATACATGGATAGCTTTACAGACAAAGAACTATCCTTAATGGAATCTTTAGCCAGCGGTATCAACGAAGCAAGAAACATCGAAGACTAATTAAAAGAATCCATACATAACGGAAAGAGCCGATAAAATGAGATTGTATTAATCTCATTTTATCGGCTCTGCGTCTTTGCGTCTGGCTCTGTAATCACAGTTACTTTGAACTGCTTTATTTCAATTAAATTTTCTTGTCTGCATTTCGGACAATAGAGGGGGAATTTTTTTAATTCAGTATCTTCCCTTATCTTTAATCGTGTTTTATTTCCACATACAGGACACAATATCCACTTGTAGTTTATAATAACTATCTCCTCCTTTACACTTTAATTCAAATCTTTATTAAAAAATATTTCATCTTATTTAACAAGAAACCATATTTATATAACAACATAAAATACACTAAGTTATTTTATTGAACATATATCGTACTTTATCTATCCGACTATTTGGACGACGGGGCTGGCAAACAGGTTCACCGGTAGTAACATGGTACCCTTTTAACTCTGTTAAACAAACACTACGTCCATTTGTAAAGAAAGTTAAATCACTACGATATTCTTGAATACACCGAGCAGGGATTTCTCCACTAAGAATGACCTCATTATTTTTCAATTGAGTGTCTACGATGTTCGCACAATATTTAGGAGCATCGTTGTATACTCGTGAAAGATATTCCTGTGGCGCATAAATTTTAAAACTAAGATATGGCTCTAACAATTCTGTTCCAGCTTTTTTTAAGACTTGTTCCAATACAATAGGAGCAAGCATCCGAAAATCTGCTGGGGTACTAACAGGGCTATAGTATAAGCCATACTTAAAACAGATTTTACAGTCCGTCACATTCCAACCATATAATCCTTGTTCGCAACCATAGCGTATCCCTTCCATAACTGCATTTTGAAATGATTGATTTAAGTATCCAAGAGAAACCGAGCTCTCATACTGCATTCCACTTCCCAACGGAAGCGGTGATACAGATAAACCAATGGAAGCCCAGAAAGGATTTGGCGGCACTTCGATGTGAATGGTATATTCTGCATTTTTTAACGGTCTCTCCATATAAATGACTGTAGGCTCTTTTAGTTCTATCTCCACATGATACTTTTCTTGCAACAGTGCACTAATCACTTCCATTTGTACTTTCCCTAAGAAAGAAAGTATAATTTCATGTGTCGTAGAATCCACGTAATATCGTAGAAGCGGATCACTATCTGAGATTTCCAAAAGGGCATCAAGCAACATTTCTCTCTGTTCAGGTTTACTCGGTTCAACAGTTGTTTGTAGTAGAGGGTGCGGATTTTCAATCTTTTTTCTCTGTGGCAATAGTTTTGTATCTCCAAGAACACTATTTAACTTCAAAAACTCATTTTGCAAAATAACAATTTCTCCAGAATAAGCTCTATCAATCTTACATAATTCACCATTTATTGAAGTATACATTTCTGTAACTTTTATTTTTTCTTTTTCTGATACTCTAACCGAATCTCGTAAATGTAGTACTCCACTATAAAGGCGTATATATGCAAGACGTTGTCTTTTTTTTGTATATTCAATTTTGAAAACATTTCCGCAAAGTTCAGACGGACCTCGATGTGTTGATGAATAAAATTTATTAGTAATAACTTCTATAAGGTTATCAATCCCTATATTACTTTTTGCACTTCCATGATAAAGAGGGAACAGAGAACAATTCTGAAATCTTATGCTTTCCTCTTGTTCGAGTTCCAATGCTTCTAATGATTTACCGGACATATATTTCTCTAAAAGGTCATCGTTTCCCTCTATTACCGTATCCCATTGTTCAGATTCGGTAAAGTTCGTCACACACATATTAGGATACAGTTCTACCTTCTGTTTGATTACAATTTCGGCAGAAAGTTTCTCTTTAATATCCTGATAAACCGTTGATAAATCAATTCCATTTTGGTCAATCTTATTGATAAAAAAGATTGTGGGAATCCCCATTTTCCTAAGTGCATGAAATAATATACGAGTTTGTGCTTGTACGCCATCTTTTGCAGAAATCAGTAGAATTGCCCCATCTAAAACTGATAATGAACGATATACTTCTGCTAAGAAATCCATATGTCCTGGCGTGTCTATGATGTTCACCTTCGTATTTTCCCACTGAAAAGAGGTTATTCCTGTCTGAATTGTAATTCCTCTCTGACGTTCTAAAAGCGTATTATCCGTCCTCGTTGTACCTTTGTCCACGCTTCCTAATTCTGTAATCGCTCCACTGTTATATAATAAGCTTTCTGTTAAGGTAGTTTTTCCTGCATCAACATGAGCTAAAACTCCAATATTAATAATTTTCATGTGATTTTCCTCCATTCAAAAACCCAAAAGGGCATAAAAATCCCAGTGATAAATACTTTTATCACTGGGATTTTTATGCATAACCATAGGTATACAAAGCATACAGATATTCTCTGGATACTTTAGAATCACATGATAAAGGTATTCTTAAACTGGGTACAAAAAACTAAGCCCTCCTAAAAAAGGACATCCAATTATTTGTTCCCACTATCAAATTGACAGTTTATTTAAGAATACCTTGCCGCATATTTATTAACTCCTTTTAAATAGATACTTAAATAATAGCACGTAAGAGCATATTTGTAAAGGAATCTCCAATTTTTTATCAAAGAGAGTACGTGATTACAAAATAGCTGTAATAATGTACCAATATTTGTTATTCTATAATCTTCCAATTACTCCCGTTCTTTTCAAGTACCAAATCAAATTGAGATACCTGCGTTGCTTTGGTCTGCTGGTCGATATACTCCACTGTCAGCGATACCGTGACTTGATTATCCTTACGATTGTGAATAGGATTTACCAGTTCTTGAAAGATGTACTCTTTTCCGATTGGTTTTAATATCCCGTCATTCACATAGTAGGAAAGTTCACTGGCTGTCGCTGTAGGATAGAGCTTGAAGAACGTCGTTAAAAACTCATTGATTTCATTGGTTGTAATGGAATCAACCGTCCCCTCACTTTCAATGGCTTTTGGTTTATAACTTGATTTCTTAGGTATGTTGGTAATGGTCGGATTCTTAACCAGTACCATATTTCCAGAACCATCTACATAGACACTCACTATATAAGCAGAGTGGACGGTCTTTGTATTTTCTCCCTCTGTAATGAGCTGGTCTACACTGTAGGTTACATTAAACTCATTGTCGCCAGTTGGCTCTACCGTCCATATCTGAAATCCTCTTACAGAAGACGATACAGGAATATCTTTGCGTACTGTATCAACATTGAGAGCTTGAAGTTCATCTGTCAGATAGCCTTTTAGACTTTCCATTCGATTATCAATGGACTTATCGGATTGCTCCCATGAATAGTAGACTTTCGCAAAGTTCTCTACAAAATTTTCTACATGATGAGTATCAACGTATTCCTTTTCTATGATAGTTGTTTCGTGAATAGTATGAGTATCTATAGCTGTAAAGTGCTTGAATATCGCAAAGCTGAAACTAAGCCCTAAAAGTACCCACAAGGCAATCACAACCTTTTTATGAGGATTGACCTTATAGTAGACACGAGGTTTCTTTTCCTTTGGTATCTGTTTTTCTTTATTCTGATTTTTTCTAAATTTCATCATTAAATCTTCCTTTCTCATTGTTTGATTCGTCCTGCTCCCACTAAATGCTGTTGCCAGTAGGGGCTTGTTAAGTCGGCATAACCGATTGGGTCGCCTGCATGAAACATACGGTTATTGCCAAGGTATATCCCAACATGAGTAATATAAGAGCCAGCGTTATAGGTAGAATGAAAGAAAACCAAATCGCCAGCTTGTGCTTCCGATAGTGGGATATGCTGGGTCACATCATATTGCTGTTGTGCGGTTCGTGGTAAGTTAATTCCAGCTTTTCCATACGTCCATTGTGTCAGTCCGCTACAATCAAAAGAAGTAGTCGGGGAAGCTCCACCGTAAACGTATCGCCAGCCCTCATATTTCAGTGCTTCGTCCATGATGGCTTGTACCGTATCATCATCAAACTCTGTTGTGACAAGATACTGCGTTACCAGTTGCACATAAAACATATTGCCATAGTTGTATCGCCAGCCCCCATTGATAGGTATGGCTATGGGATTGGGGTAAGACACTTTTTCGCCACCTGAATACTCTTTTGAGAAACTTTGAGCCAGTTCAAAGGTATATTTATTTCCACGATTAGCCACATACCCTAAGAAACCACCACCATAATTGTAGGACTGGATAACCGATTCTAAATCTACACTGAGCCTTTCGCTACTGGCTAATAATTCACTGAAATACTTCACACCTTGCTTAATGGATTCTTCTGTACTCAATGAATTAGGTGGAAGACCGAGGGATTCCGAGGACTGCATAACATCTTCCGCAGTACCGCCCGATTCCACCTGTATAATCGCAAGAAGTATGTTGACATATTCTTCAACGCCATATTCTTTGGCATATTTTTCTACCATAGGCTTATGAGCCAGCACTTCTGCGGAAACATTCACACCTCCATAATGAATATTGGAAATTCCGCTGTCCTGTTCATCTGAAAATAAAATGGCAACAAACAGAAGCAGTGAGAAGACCATCAAGAATAATCCAGAACCACCAATCACTAAAGTTTTCAACTTCATGGTTTCTTACCGACTTTCTTAATGGTGGCGGTTTTGATTGGTGGTCTACTTCTTGTATTTTGTAGTGGTACTCTTTGAACAGTAGACGGACGTTCTTTTGTGATTGGACGTTGTGAAGTTCTATCTGCTGTAGTGGTTGAAGTTGCTGGCTTTTGAACGGTTTTTTCTTGAACGGTATTGCCTTGGCGTTCCACTTTTGGACTTGAAAAATCGGACTTAACTGCTGGACGCTCTTGTTTGGCTTGTTGAGATTCCTTATATGAAGTCTGAATATTAGACTGTTTTGAGGTCTGTTCATCATGATATTGTTCTTGTCTTGTAGTCGGTCTTTCATGAACAGAAGAAGCAGGCTGTTTTTTCTGTTTGACCTGTTCCATTTCAGAGCGACGCTTCGCAATGGTTTTTCGCCTTTGTTCCTGCTGTTCCTTGCGTCCACTGGCTCTGTCCGCTTTGGTTTGAGAAATACTACTGGTTAAATCACGGACATTCTCTTTTACTTTGGATTTTCCTTGATATACTGCATATCTTGCATTGGTCGGCAAATCTTTAACCTGTTCTTTCAAACCACTAGCAGTGTCTACCATTCTGTCTTTGGTATCAGCTACTGTACCGATGGTTTGACCGATACGTTTTCCAAGTGTTGATTTTTCCTTTCCGTCTGGTCGGGAGTGATCTGCTTGTGTCCTTGCAGAACTCCCCGAACCCGACTGTCCTTTTTTACCTGTAACAATGGCAGACCCAGCCCCTAGAGTAGTCATGGAACGTCCAAGTTTCCGCTGTAGACGGTGCATGTGAGCGTGCATAAGCATACGAGGTTTTCTCATCACACGACTTCCCACACTTTGAGAATCGTTACTCTGTAGAGAAAACATACTCATTAAATCGCCCAGCTTGAAGTAGATTCCTGCAAAGGTCACAATCTGTAGAAAAGCAATCAAAAAGAACGGATAACCAGCCGATAAGGTATAGAGCATGGTTGAAATACTAAATGCTGTCGTAATAATCAATGTGATTCCAGCTCGTGTCAAAATGGTTATTAAAGAGCTTTGTTATGGCTCGTTTTGACATACCATCAAATGATGGAATCATGCTTAAAATAAAGCTCACAGGCAGAAACATAGCATAGATGATAAAAAGTACCTGCGAGAAAATCATGATTCCTGTTAATAGGAATACAAATATGGAAATCCCAATATTGAAGACAAATAGGAAGAAGACTGTACCTAAACGGTTAATGGTCTTTGTAATGGTTAGATTGGTATTGCTTCTGTCTTCAATTTCTTCCGCAACAATTTTTTCTCTGTCTTCGCCATTGTTGGAATCTGGGCTGGTGGAGAGCAGGCTTTCCACACGGTCAATACCGATACTTTCAATGTCTGAACTGTTGTATTGAAGCAGTAGCCACGGTTGCTGAACCTGTATGGAAAACAGGCTATCTCTGATTAAGTCCACGCTGTCCTTGCCTTGACTATCGGAATGGGGCATGACAATCTTCGTGCCAAGTGATAAACTGGCATTACTGATGTCTGATGAAAAGTCATTGATTTTTTTAATGTAGTCGGGAGCGTAGGCAATAAAGGAAGCCGATAGGATAAACACCAGCACAAAATTCATAATGGCATGAATTGCCTTTGTGGTTTCTCTCTTTATCAGTCCCGTATAGGCAACATAAACCCCAAGAACCAAAATCAAGAGTAAGAGGAATCCAACATAGAAACCCTCTGTTGAAAATCCGTTTGCACTCACACCAGCTAAGGTCTGCATATTCTTACCAATGGAATCTGCTGTAGCGGAAATGAAGTCTAAGGAATAGGCTTCCTGTACTAAGTAACCTGTCGCATTGGAAACATACAAACTGATTGTCCAAATAAAATTGGTAATGGCATATAGTCCATACATGACCTGTTTTCCAATCCCGTCCGACCAGTTCCACGGAAGCCAGCCCCAGCTATTATCCACATAAAAATCCAGTTGATAGTTTTCAAGTGGGTATCGGCTGTATTCATTTGCCACATTGACCGTATCATCTACCAAGCCCGCAGCTTGAACCACCGTTCCCAGCATGGCTAAAAGAAAAATGGCAATCACAAGTGTGAAAGCCACTGTCATTGCCACTTTACCTAGACGTTTCAGCGTCCAGTTTGATTTTATTCTGTTTACTATTGATGGTTTCACATTTACACCTCTTTTCGCACAGGTGGTCTGGTATCAAAGGCATGGAGCAGTTCTTCAAATACAGGGTGGAACTGTATCACACCGACACGACCATATAAATCACTGATAAGGCATTGCCCGTTTTCCAAATCACGCAATCGCTTCTGATTGTTTTCGTCCTCTGGGTCTACACCAAAAAAGGCTAAGGTCTTTTTAATCTCGTTAAGGTCAGTGGAACGAAATGCAAATTTTAAGCCGAGGTTATTTTTCAGTTTTTCATCTAAGAGGTCGTCTGTATTTTGGGTCACGAAATATACCCCAGCGTTCATAGCACGACCAGCCCGAACCAGCTTCATAGATAGTGTTTTTCCTTGTGCTACCTGTAAAAAGCTCCATGCTTCGTCTAAATCTACAATCTTGAAAATGCTTCGGTCTGTATGGATAAAGTCTAAAGCAAAGGTACTAATGACAATCAGCATAGCAACGGATAAAAGCTCCATAGTGGTATATTCCTCAAAGGAAGTTTCCTTGTCGGGAAGTACCAAGTCCGCAACCTGTATAATGTTCAGTTGTTTTTCTAAGCTGATAGACTGCTCCACATAACCATTACTGAATAATAAATGTGCAAAGTCATAGTCTGTAAAACTTTCGATATGGTCGGCTATACTGGTACTTAGTGGCGTATTCTCAACCCGTAATTCCTCAATCACTTTCATCAACCCTCGTACTTCACTATTGGTTACTGCACGAATGGCTTTTCTAAGGATTGGGAAGCGTTCCCCATCACGAGAGGAAATCCCCGTAAGGAATGTCAGAATATCAATAGCCAGTGATTCAGAATCTTTGGGATTTTTCATAATCACATAAGGGTCAAGTAAGCCTTTGTTTTTCTCATCAGAAGTCAGAGTGACGATATTGATTTCATGGGAAATCTCTGGCAAGGTTTCTTTCCATCTGCCACGTTCTGCTTTTGGGTCTACAATCACTGCTTGTGCCCCATAAAGCACCGCATAATAGACGATAAGGTTATTCGCAAAGGATTTACCACCACCCAGCGAACCAACAAAAGCCGACGCTAACGCATTGGTTACTGAACCCTTAACCCCTTGACTGGCAAGAGCAGGTTTCAGATAGACATTGCGTCCAGTATCTAAGCTGTAGCCAACATAAATCCCCTCATTTTCCCCCAGCATTTGAGTAGCACCAAAACCTAAACCAGCGAGGAAATCAGAGGTCACGTATTGAATATAATCATTCATATAACGCTTGCTGGCAGGTAAAAATTCTTCATGTAAGCCGAGCATATCCCCAAATGGTCGTACCAGTTTTACGCTTAAATCGTCATAAAAATCTTTCACTTCATTACAACGACGTTTGAGACGGTAGCTCTGTTGTACAAACTAAATACAGAACATCATTTAGATATAGAAATAGGGGAAGATGAATTATCTGAAATTGACTTTTCAAAAGACGCAACTTATGGAGAAATTAAAAAGTATGTGTTAGATAAATACGGACTAAAAGTTTCAAGCCTATATATTGCACAAATAAAAAGGAAACATGGTCTAATAGAGAGAGAAAATTATAATTTTAGTAAGAAAGAAAATCAAAGAGTGCCAAATTGCCCAGAAGAAAAAGAAAAAGCAATCGAAGATGCTTTAGAGCATTTTGGAATGATTTAAATAATATCTAAGATTGAAAATTTTAAAATTAAGACTTAAAAACTTTAAGATTAAAAAGATATGTACTTCTTATATAACCTAAGAAGATTAATTGAAAATCAGGGGAACGATGATGGTAAAATAAAAAATTTTAACAACTAAAGAAGAATTAGGCATTAATGCCAAAGAGGTTTTTATGAAGTTAAAAATACTGAAAAAGACTTGTTAGAATTGAAAATTTTAGATCATTGTGCAGGGTTTCGTGTCATAATAGTGATAGAGGCAAATAGTTATGTAAATATAAAGAGTTCAAGACTTCTACCAAAGTTTAAAACTCAAAAAATAAATAGTTGGTGTGCTGCTTAGAGTAACCATTTTGATAATGTGGATGCGAAACAAAAAGAGATAATCAGACTTCGTAAAAAATTGAAACAGGTTGAAATGGAGAATGATATTTTAAAGCTAGCTGCACTACTGTTAGGCAAAAAATAGACCTCATTATCTCGAACCGAGATAAATATAGCATTAGTGCAATGTGTAGACTACTTGGGGTCACAAGAAGTTTAGTCTATTATCATTTGAACAAAGAAAAAGATGTGAAATTAGATGAAGATGAAAAACTAATAGAAGAAATAAAAGAAATATTCAGAAGAAGTAGAAACAACTATGGAACACGCAAAATAAAAAAAGAACTAGGGAAAATTGGATATAAAATATCGAGAAGAAAAATAGGCCGAATAATGAAGAAAAATGGCCTAGTCTCAAACTATACAGTAGCACAATATAAAGTAATAAGATCCAAATGCAACGAAGAAGACATCCCTAACCTTTTAAATAGATAATTTGACAATAGAGACTATTTAGAAGCAATAGTAAGAGACCTAACATATGTAAGAGTAGGAAAAAAATGGAATTATATATGTTTAATAATAGACTTAAACAGCCGTGAAATAATAGGATACTCATCAGGTAAAAACAAAGATGCAAATCTAGTAGCAGAAGCATTTTACTCAATAAGGCAGCCACTAAATCGTATAAAAATATTTCACACAGACAGAGAAAGAGAATTTAAAAATATAAAAATAGAAGAAATATTAAAGGTATTTGGGATAAAAAGATCGCTAAGTAAAAAAGGAAGCCCATATGATAACGCAGTAAGCGAAGCAGTCAATAAAGTAATGAAGACAGAATTCATATATCAGGAGAACTTTACTAATTTCCAAGAACTTAATCTAAAATTAGCAGAATACGTATATTGGTATAATAACCTAAGAATTCATGGATCTTTAGGATATAAAACACCAGTAGAATATAGAAAAGCAGAATAAAAAGCTCTGGAAGTTTCATAAATTAAATAAAATATATGAACAGACTGTCAAGGGCAAATTTCAATGAAATTTGGGCGAAGCCTTTACCCTTGATTGTCTGAGAATATATTTTATAATCTAAAGAAACTTTCAAGCTTGATAATGTTCGGTTATAAATTGTCTAAAAAAGGGTTGCCATTCCATGTATTTGGGTTCATTAGAAGAATGCCGAGCAATGGGTAACATGACGCTGATGTGTTTATACACAAAAAAGCTACACGTGCGTTGGCTGACAACAGGGAGCTAAGTAAATTAACACCAGCTAAAATGTTTGACGCTATTAATAAATGACAAGTATATGAAATTGGTTTTACCTAGTTTAAAAAAGAAATTATAATGAAAATATGGAGGCTAAGAATATGAAGATTAATAATGAATGTTGTTGTGGATGCAAAACAGAAAAGCCGGATCAAATTAAAGACAATTGTCCTGTATGTAATAATGAAGGGATTTCCGTTAGTAAAGTAACTGTTGAACATCTAGTGGTAGATGATTATCGTAATGCTGTTAACGGAGATCAATATAAGATTTGCATGAACGAGGACTGCGACGTTGTTTACTATAACTTAGATAATGAAATAAAATTCTTGAAAGACCAAGTTAGAGTTCCTATCTGGTTTAAGAAAGATGCAGATCCTAAGTATGCTTGTTATTGTAGCGAAGTCACAGAAAATCAGGTAATTGAAGCAGTTGTAAAGCATGGCGCGAAATCCGTAAAAGAAGTAAATGCCATCACTGGGGCAATGAAAAATTCTAATTGTAAAGAAAACAATCCGTTGGGAGTTTGTTGTCATAAGATTATTCAGGAAGCTATCGATAAAGGCTTGAAAATGAAATAATTACAGTCGATATGTTCCTACAAACGAGAGCCAATCTTTGATATGTTTCCATCTACGAGCGTGGATATGTTCCCCATAACCTTAGGGGTTGAGAATGCAGTTTTGATAGCTATCAAGGCAACTCGACACACGTTGAAGCAGCAATTCTGATGACGTATTGTGGTTTGGACAAGGAATAATAGGAGTCAACCACAACATGTAGTGGTTTGAGTACGAAAATCGGGTCAAAAACAGGCTAAAAAATACCGTTTTTTGACCCTTTTAAATAGGGCATTTGACAGATGACATTTGATGTTTCGGGATTAAAAATCCATAGGGTGAGGTAGATTAGCACAGAACTTTATTGAATAGAGAAATTAAAAGTGATATAATCAGTTGCATAAGGAGGAGTTAAATATGTGTACATGTATTGCAGTAGTAGATATTACTTTATCTCATTTATAATGAAAAAAATTAAAGGAGGTAAAGGTATGGGTATGTTTTCTATATTTGTTATTGAGAGATTTCATTATCAACTAAACCAAAAATAATTGGTTATAATGAGCTCTTAAGATTAGTTCATTATAACCGGCAAGGAGAAGGTTATAATGAAACAGAAAAACCCGAAAAATACGCAAAATTTCATTACATCTAAAAAGCATGTAAAGGAAATATTAAAATATACGAATATCAATAAACAAGATAAAATAATAGAAATTGGGTCAGGAAAAGGACATTTTACCAAGGAACTTGTGGAAATGAGTCAACGGGTGAATGCTATAGAGATTGATGAAGGTTTATGTCATGCCACGAAAAAAGCAGTTGAACCTTTTCAGAATATAAAAGTTATTCATGAGGATATTTTGAAGTTTAGCTTTCCTAAAAATACAGACTATAAAATATTTGGTAATATTCCCTACAATATTAGTACTGATATTGTAAAAAAGATTGCTTTTGATAGTCAAGCGAAATATAGCTACCTTATTGTAGAGAGGGGATTTGCTAAAAGGTTGCAAAATACCCAACGAGCTTTAGGTTTGCTGTTAATGGTGGAAATGGATATAAAAATTCTTAAAAAAGTGCCACGAGCATATTTTCACCCTAAGCCTAATGTAGATTCTGTATTGATTGTACTTGAAAGGCATAAACCATTTATTTTAAAGAAGGACTACAAAAAGTATAGATTTTTCGTTTATAAATGGGTAAACAGGGAATATCATGTTCTTTTTACTAAAAATCAATTAAGACAGGTGCTGAAGCATGCGAATGTTACTGATCTTGATAAATTATCCAATGAACAATTTTTGTCTGTTTTCAATAGTTACAAATTATTTCAATAAATTAAAAATAATTAAGCGTTCTCTAACTTTAAGAGAACGCTTAATCTTATTACATTGAAAAATGCATTCTATTATTTTCAATTATTATGATATAACATAACTATCATTTTACTTATTTGCATATTTGCACGAAAATATAGTTATCGACGACTATTCTGATAATAGCAACTAATATAGTCAATGATAACTCAAAATTTATTGATATAGTAGGTATATGTGCAACTAATTAATGAAGAAATAATATTTAAAGGAATTTGAAATGTAGCAAATAGATGTATTAGAATATCTGATATTCTAATACATCTATTTGTATATAAATCAAGATTAAATATCGAGAATATGGTGGCGAAGTTTAGGTCAACTAAAGACCAATAAACTTCGTCATTTTTTTATGCTTAAAAATGGTGCAAAATATTCCAAATTTTTTCCAAATCCTTTCCAAATTTTTTAAAAATGTTGTCAAAATGTTGTCACTAAGGTCATTTTTGGACAAATTAAGGCATTAGCACGAAAAAATACCATCGGTGAAATCACCGATGGTATCTGTCTTTATGGCGGAGAGAGGGGGATTCGAACCCCCGTGCCGGTATTCGCCGGCAACATGATTTCCAATCATGCACCTTAAACCGCTCGGACACCTCTCCATTTTTATCAGTTTACCCGCAGGTAGGAACTGACTGACTTATTTATTATATTGATTCGGTCTCTATCTGTCAAGAGAAATTTGCTCTTTTCCCGTTATGTTTCAAAATAGGACCGGATTTGTTCATTATCGTTTGTGATTCCCAAAGCGGCAGATAACAGCAGTCTGGCTTTGGAAGCAGAAAGTGTGCCGCCTGATATAATGCCCAGGTCTTTCATGGATTTGATACTTCCGTCGTAGCTGTATTCTTCCATAATGCTTCCTGTAGGTACACGGGTGGTGAGTACCACGGGAATACCGGTCTTCCTTAATTCCGCAATGGCTTTTTTACATTCCGGCGGTACATTTCCGCAGCCGAGACCGTCTATAATGACACCTTTGGCTTTTCCTTTTGCAGATTTTATAATTTCGCCGTCCATGCCTGACCAGGTCGGAATGATCCAGACTTGGGGCTCGATTCGCGAGGGATGGATTTTTTTATGCGCCACGGGAATTCGTCCGTACAGTACCGTATTTCCGGAGACCGTACCTAAAGGCCCGTAGTGAAGATCACGAAAGGTATCGGGATTTGTTGTATGTACTTTGGTGACTTCTCCGGCAGAGTAAATGCGGTCGCCCAGGCAGACGACAACGCCCATTTTTCCTGTCATGTCATCGGCGGCAATTCTGACGGCGGATAATATATTTTCAGGGCCGTCGGCACTGATTTCATGACTGCCCCGCATGGCACCTGTGACACATACGGGTTTTTCGGTTTGCAGAGTTATATACAGAAAGAAAGCGGTTTCTTCCAGTGTGTCGGTTCCGTGGGTGACTACAAATCCGTCGGCGGCATTTTCTGCAGCGAGTTTGTCGATTTCCCGGGAGAGGGCAAACATTTTTTCAACGGTCATCCAACCGCTCGGGATATTTGAAAATTCCCATACTTCTATATCTGCCGCGTGAGAAAGTCCGGGGATTGCAGAAACTAAGTCGGCTCCTGATACGGCGGGGACGAGGCCTCCCGTATTTTCGTCTTTTTTCATGGCGATTGTACCGCCGGTAGTGATAATGATGATTTTCTTTTTCATAAGCGATAGAACTCTCTTTTCTTATAAGGTCTAGGTACTGCTCTTTTATGAGCAAAGGTGGTGGATACGTCTGGGAAAAATTTTCTTCAAACTTGTTTTTCTTTTTCGTTTTCCATTTTTCGGGAAATAATATCTGTAAATTTCTGTATCAGTGAGGTTATATTTGCCTCTTTAATCACTACGGAAGGTACATTATAGGCTGCGGCAATATGGTCAAGAATCACTTGTGCCGCTTTTTTTGTATCTTCTTCCGTATCAAGGCCCCAGCGATAATGGTCGAGCAAAGTAGCATAGAGGGCTGTCCAGGTCACGGCATCACTTTCTTTGTCCGCCGGTTCCCACCATGTATGGAAATCACTGTCCGATAAAGTGCCGCCCTGTTTTTGATAAAGGTTATAAAGAAATTTCTCAGTGACTCCGTAACGTCTCATCCGTTCCCGTACACTGTACTGCATAGAAGAATCTAAATGATTTTGCCGTCTCAGTCCTTCTTTCACCGCTTCTTTTACGGCAAGACCAATAAGTTCACCCAGTTTATTGTGTTTTCCTGATGAACGGAAATAAATCGGACTGTCCGGATTGGCGACAATCAGCGTGGAATCGGTTCCCGAGCCTGTGGCAGGTTCATAGGAATACCGGCTTCCCGTCAGAAGTTCGCGAAGTGCTGCCGATTTTGCTTCTGTACAAGTGACCAGGGCACGTGTCAAAACTCCTTCCGGCATATCCGCTCCCAAAAAGAGCATAATGTTGATGGTGCCCGGTTTAAAATATTCCGGCTTGCTTTCTCCGCCATACGCAAAGGCCGGATCGCCGGCAGAACCTGCATTGGCTTCTATACCTGCTGTGACACAGGCCGTTACTTTTAAATTTTTATAGGTTTTCTCCACGACTACGGCATTTTCCATATCTGCCGCCGTGCCGAAACCGGTAGATACTTTCCAATCATTTCCGATACTTTCGGCTTTCTTTTTTATATCTTCTTCATACTCTTGAAAAGACATACAGGTGCCGCCTGTACGCTCTGCACATTTATAATTGAATACTTCTTTGATGTTGTCATGAAATCCTCCATTTACCGGAGAGGTGCTCACTACTTTTTTTGCCTGCTTAAATAAGACAAATACGGTTTTCCCTTCAAGGTTTCTTCGTATTTCATCGCCGCATTCAAAACGGTATAAGATTTCATCCGTATTGTGGTTTATCATAAACAATCTCCGTTTCTTCTGTATGATACCGTGGACAAAAACAGTTACAACAAAAAAGAGCTTTCGCTCCTTTTTGCTATGTATTAATTATTGTTATTTTCCTTTTCTTTCCTTATAACGTCATGAGCACCGCCTTCGACAATGGAGGTGGCGGATACGAGCGTCAGCTTTGCTTTTTCCTGCAATTCTGCAATGGAAAGGGCACCGCAGTTACACATGGTCGCCTTAATTTTGGCACAGGTTTTGGCTACGTTTTCTTTCAAAGGACCTGCATAAGGTACATAGGAGTCGACGCCTTCTTCAAAGAGAAGTTTCTTTTCTCCGCCGAGATCATAGCGGCCCCAGTTGCGGGCTCTGTTGGAACCTTCTCCCCAGTATTCTTTTACTACCGTACCGCTGACGGTCCGTTTTTGCGTAGGAGATTCGTCGAAACGGGCAAAGTAACGGCCGAGCATAACAAAGTCGGCACCCATGGCAAGGGCGAGGGTGATATGGTGATCGTAGACGATACCGCCGTCGGAGCAAATCGGAACATAGATACCTGTCTTTTTGTAATATTCATCTCTTGCACGGCAGACTTCAATAACGGCAGTTGCCTGGCCGCGGCCGATACCTTTTGTTTCTCTTGTGATGCAGATGGAACCTCCGCCGATTCCGACCTTTACAAAGTCGGCACCTGCTTCTGCGAGGAAAAGGAAACCGTCCCGGTCAACGACATTTCCCGCTCCTATTTTTACTTTATCGCCGTAACGTTCACGGACCCAGTCAATTGTGATTTTCTGCCATTCCGAATAGCCTTCGGAGGAATCAATGCAAAGGACATCGGCTCCCGCATCTACGAGAAGAGGTACGCGTTCTGCATAGTCTCTTGAGTTAATACCGGCACCGACAACAAATCTTTTTTTCGCATCGAGCATTTCATCAGGATTTTCACGGTGGGAGTCATAGTCCTTACGGAATACGAAACCGTACAGTCTTCCGTCTTCATAAAGAACGGGAAGGGAATTGATTTTATTGTCCCAGATGATGTCGTTCGCTTCAGAAAGAGTAATACCGAACTTGGCAGTGACAAGCTTTTCCAAAGGAGTCATGAAATCTGAAATTTTTTCCGAAGGATCCATGCGGCTGACACGATAGTCACGGCTGGAAACAATGCCTACCAGCTTGCCGTTGGCCGTACCGTCAACAGTGATGGCTACTGTAGAATGGCCCGTTTTTTCTTTTAAAGCTAAAATATCTGCCAGTGTATTTTCAGGAGACAGATTGGAGTCACTGGAAACAAAGCCTGCTTTTTTGGCTTTGACTCTTGCCACCATAGCAGCTTCTTCTTCCGGAGTCTGGGAACCGTAGATAAAAGAAATACCTCCGTTACGTGCAAGCTCGACAGCCAGTTTTTCACCGGAAACGGCTTGCATGATAGCAGAAACCATAGGAATGGACAGCTCGATATCCGGAGTTTCTCCCTTTTTAAATTTTACGAGAGGTGTTTTTAAGGAAACATTTGCGGGAATACATTCACAGGAAGAATATCCGGGAATCAGAAGATATTCATTAAAGGTATGTGCAGGTTCATTGATATAGGTTGCCATCATTTCCTCCTAACAAAAGACTTTAAAAGTATAAATTCTAATTATTATATCTAAAACACGGACCGAAAGGAAGAGAATTTGTGCAAAATATTCTCTTCAGTTTGTTTTATTTTATTACAAATAGAAAATATATTCCATAATTCTGCCCCATATAAAGGAAATAAATAAAGAAATTTTATAAATAATAAAGAAAGACACGGACAAACAAGTTTCAATTGGCAGTAAAGAAAAAATCCTGTCCTCCGGGAATGATATAATAAAAACAAAAGCAGTTAACGAAAGCAGGCAGGCTATGGATAAAAGAAAGACCGCCAATAAAATATTGGGAGCTGCATTCACCACTTGCCTGGTGACCGCTCCTTTTCAAGGAAATGGACTCTGGCAGGCCGGTTTATTTCATGTGGCTTTTGCGGCAACCGTCGGGGGAATTGCGGACTGGTTTGCCGTGACTTCTCTTTTTGAAAAACCGCTGGGAATTTCTTACAGGACGGATATTATTGCCAACCGCCGCGACAAAATTGTGGAAATGGCGAAAGAAATGGTCAGTGAGGAATTGCTTCCCCAAAGAAAGATGGAAGAGTTTTTTAAAGAGCATCTCCCTTCTGAAATTCTTTTGTCGTGGCTCAAAAATCACAGAGAAGCGGTCGGTCTGATTCTGGAGGAAGTTCTTCAGGCAGGGATTTCCGCTATAGATAAAGACCGGATTATAAACGTACTCATCGAAAAAGGAGAAGAGGCGGCAGCAGGAGAAGATTGGACAGAGCGGATTGCTTTTGTTCTTGAAACACTGAAAACATACGAGCAAAAATCTGTTTTGCAGGAAGCACTGGCAGGGGAAGTCAAGCATTTTTTGGAAAACAGATTTACCTTAGACGAAGTGCAGAGTCTTTACCGGGAGGCGTGGAGACGGTACAAAGAACAGGGATGGTTCCGGGGAGTTTTGCAGAAGGTCATGGAAGACAGAGATGAAGAGGCTGTCCGTATTCTCCGTGAAAATATTTTGCAGATAGCAGATACCGTTAAAGACCCGGAAAGTGAAATCTGCCGTACTTTGGAAAATGCTTATGACCGGTTGATTTTCCGTTTGCGTAACGATGAATCATTCAAAAGTACATGGAACGGATATATTGCAAATGCTTTGTCAGCATGGATGAAAAAACATGGAACGGAACGGGCAAAAACGGTATGGCAGGAGCAGGAAAATAATGTGGTGAGAAGTCTGTCGGAAATTTTATTAAAAATGGCGGAAGACAGACTTTCAAATCCGCAGAAAAAAGAAGAATTTGATGATTTTCTCTTGAAAGTATGTATTCCCCGGTTACCGTGGATACATAAAAAAATCAAGGAATCCGTGGAATATGCATTATCCGGCTATGACGGAAGAAAAATGGCAAAAATTGCAAAAGACGGAGTTTATCAGGATATACAAACGATACGGATTAACGGTTCACTTTGCGGCGGGGTGCTAGGGGGACTGTTTTATCTGATTTCTATTCTGGGAGGGCTGTTTTAATGAAACGATACAGAATGGCCAATCTTATTTTTGCAGGAGCTTTTTTTCTTTTCTGTTTTGCTGCAGTTTTGCATGTCTGCCGGAAAAATGAGGGGACGGCCTTATTTTATTTCCTTGCCCAGTCCTGCTTTATCGGCTGCGTGGCTGATTGGTTTGCCGTGGAAGCCATTTTCAGAAACAGTCTGCATCTTCCCCGCTTCAGACCTTTAATTCCGAAAAATAAAGAGAGAATTGTCCGTCAAATTCATGAAACAGTGAATAGGGATTTAATTAAAAGCGAAATGTTTGCGGCAATGATTCAGAAATTCTCGCTGACCGCATTTTTAGAAAACGAATACCGCAGCGGAAACGGAGCAGTACGACAATTTGAAAAAACGGCTGCTTTTTATACGGGCCGGTTCCTTGCCGATTTTGCAGCAGATCACCGCAAAGAAGCGGGACTTTGGGCAAGACAGGGGGGACGCACCTTTGTAAACCGCTTTGTCCGTTATCTGGAAGATAAGGCACTGAGTGATGATAAAAAAGAGCAAATACTTTTTCAAATACTTGCAGCAGCGGAAGAAAAAATTAAAGATCCGTCCTTGCAAACGAAACTGGCCCGCTATTTGAGAACCTGGGGAGACAAGCAGGATAAAGGTTTTTGGGGAAATATGCTGTATCCGCTTGCCGGCTACATGGGCATCATCGATTATGAAGATATGGCGGCAGCGGTTCTCAAAGCGACGGAAGAAAAAATACAAAGCTGGAAAGAAAAGGATAATCCTTTCGGACAGACACTGCTTGCAGAATGGAGTCATGCGGTAGAGACGTTTATGGAAACTCCGGCGGTAAAAAAAGCACTTCGTGATTTTGCTTTTTATTTATACGAATCCTTTCCCGTGGAAGAAAAAGCGGATGCGGTCTTTGAACGGTTATGGGAAGAGTGGGCGGATGGCGATGCTTTCGAAAATCATCTGCTTCCCCGTATAGAGCAGGCTTTTCACCGGGCACTCCGCAGTGTGGCAGATAATGAAAAAATACGGAGACAGATGGATTGGGGAGCCAAAAACCTGCTGATGGAAATTCTCCGCTTTGAGCGAAATCATATATCGGAAGCGATTGTCCGTATACTGGAAAATTACCGGATCGAAGAGCTTAATGAATTTATCGAATCCAAGGTACATAAAGAGCTTGAAGGTATCCGTATCAACGGAGCAGCGGTAGGTCTTGCGGCAGGTGCTGTTTTATATATTTTTATACAATTTATATATTTGCCGGCCGTAACATTTCTGTTTAGGTTATAAAGGAAATCTGTAGGCTCTTATAAGCCGGACGGTATAGAAAAGACGGGCCTCTTTTTGCTATAATGGGCACAGAGGTGATGAATATGGAATATTTAACAGTAGACAGAATGGTTGTAGACGGTGTGGACAAATATCGGATTTCCGAATTAAAACGTGTATATGGCAGTGTCGTATACGACGGAGAAGAATTTGTATTCCTCTATGAACCGGAATCAGAAGATACGACCCGTGCATACCGTCCGGAAAGTTATGTCATGGCCGTTATGCTTGATGATGAGATTTTTGATGGGAAAACCCTTCAGTATTGCATCACGCTGACCTATGACGGGCACGTAAAGTCTGTTGACTATCTCGGACTGGACGATGCCGGACGTCCCGATACGGTAGATATCGAATAAGATGAAAAAAGCAGAGCTTCTTTACAGAGGCTTTGCTTTTTTTATGCATGACTTCCGCAAACTGCAAGAAACTTAAATTTTTCCTGTGCAGTTCATATATTAATTTCATTATGAAAAACTGAATCATTCATAGATAATTTATATGTTTCATATGAGAAATCATGCTATAATATAAAAAATACAATCGGAAAGTGAGGCGCATTATGACAATTACTTATATACTCCAAATTTTGGATGATATCGAAAAAGGAGATTCCAAGAAATACGGTGTTATTACGGATATGAACGGCGAATTGCAAAAAGCAGTGCGGCGTGCCAGACGGCGTATTACCCGTCTCCGCTTCCGTGCCCAGTATGAATTGGGAGAAATGGATAAAGCCAAGGTTGCGGCAGCCAACGATCATATGCCCCGCTTCATCAGAGTACTTGATAAGATTCGCAATTTAAATTTGGAAGACTGCCGCGGACTGCAGGGAATAGAAGACTTTCTCGATGATGAAAACCGTGTACATGAAGTTGTCGAAATGGCACAAAAAATAGGACAGCTCTCTGTCATAAGCTCCTCTGCTTATACGCCGATGGCACTCGGTTTCGGACTGCTTGAAACCCACACTTCGCTGGATGATATAGAAATAGATAATGCGAAATTCAAAACAATGAATCCCGCCTATGCAAAGACAGTTAAAGAAGAAATACTCGCATTCCGGGAACGGGTGCGCAGTATCTGCCACTATCTTGAAGATATTGCACAATGTGCGAAAGAAAAAGCCGATGCCATCAATGACCTTGCCGATTACTTTGCCGACGGAGTGGAAAGTGCGGAACGGATACAAATGCAGGCAGGCGGCGATTGGGCGATGTATACCTTGGTACAGAAAATGCAAATCGGGAGAGCCATACAGGTGGCACAACTGATTACACTTCTCTTCCAAAGACTTCTTGACTCCGACGGACAGATATACGAAAGCAGTCGGGCTGCTATAAAAAAAGCACAAGATGAATTATTAAAACGTGATGCATAAAACCGCCGAATTATGACATATCAACCGATCCCCGGGAAAGTTTCAACTTATGGGGGTCGGTTTTTGTATAACCGGAAAGAATAGGAGAAATACATAAAAGGTATAAACAGAAGCGGGCGGACAAATAGAAAAGAATATAAAGTATGCTATAATTTAAAGAACAGATAACCATAAAAATAAGGAGGCGTCGGATGTCTATTTCATTTTTACTTCGCATGATATCAAAAATGGTGAGCGGAAATGGAGGAAATACCCCTTCCCAAAACATCAATGACGAAATTGAGCGGGCCAAAGGAAGAGCGACCAAAAGGATTTTCCGGGCAAAAATGCGTGCCCAGGAAGAATTGGGAGAGCTTGACCGCGTAAGAATCACCCTGATGTCGGGAGATATGAAAAAATTCACCAATGAATTTGCCCAGATCAAAAATGTAGATTTTCATGACTGTGATACTTTAACGGGGCTGGAACAATTCAATAAAGAAAGAAAAAGTTGGAAAGAACTGCAAGAACTGTCCACAAAAGCGATGGGACTCATCACCATATCCGGAGCGATGGATGCGATAGGATTCGGTGCCGGTGTACTCGACCAGTATGCGGTTGTCCCTGAGATTAACGGATTAGAAGACGTCTCAAAAGAAGATGTCGAAGCCTTAAAAGAAATAGGCGTCCACCTTGATGAATTCCAGAAAAAAGTAAAGAAAATGTGCCGCCGAATGCAGGAAATCAGAAGAGAAGCCCGTCAGGCGGAAGACGCACTCCTTGACCTTTCCGATTACCTGGAGGACGGAATTGCGGATATCAAAAATATCCGTTCTAAAGCAGGAAATAACTGGAAAAAATATACGGAATCCCAAAAGATTCTCATAGGCCGCACGGCCCAGGTAGCCCACCTGATCAGTATTCTTTCGGAAGTCCGTTTCCTCACTGACGAGGCAGATTTAAGAGAAGAAATCAAAGAGGCTCTCGGAGCTGCTTCCGAACTCTTAGACGAGCTTGGAGCCTGAAAAAATAAAAAGTCAGCATCTGTAAAAAGATGTTGGCTTTTTTATTTTCCGGATTTACGGAAATATTTAAGGATTTTCAAGTATAAAAAATATTGAAAAGATATACTACAATAAAATAATAGAAAAGATTAGAGAAAGCATTTTAAAAGTTTGGGAGAGGGGAATTTTTATGTTAATCGGACACAGCAGAACGGATGCCAGTGGAAATCGTACTTTTCAGTCTTTAAAAGAACATTCTACCCGTGTTGCCGAACTATGCAGTAGGATTTGCAACTATATTAATGCTCCTTGTATCGGATATCTGACAGGTCTTTTACATGACATGGGAAAAGCAAATGCGAGTGTACAAGCGATGCTTCGTGGTGAAAAACCAAAAGGAGGAAATCATTCCTCTGCAGGCGCCCGTTACATCTGGGAAATGTATGGAAATCACTCTGATCCTGCGGTACGATTGACAGCTAAAATGATAGCTTTATCCATTGTGTGTCACCATTCCGGCCGGTGTGATATATATTCGCCGGAGGGAAATGAAGAATGGCTGGATCGGATAATGACAGCTCAAATAGACCCATACTATGACCAAATCAAACAAGCCTTTTTTGATGAATGTGCAACAGAAAAAGAAATCGAAGATTTAATGCAAAAAGCAGCAAAAGAATTCGTTTCTTTGTTTCTTACAATCCGGGAAATAGGAAAACGTAAGAACAATGAGGGGGAACTTGTTTCTACGACAACTCCGGTTTCTTTTATGGTGGGACTGCTTCACCGGGTCATTTTCGGAGCACTTGTGGATGCAGATTGGACAGATACATCGTGTTTTATGGAAGGAAAACCTCTACCACAGGAAATGACAGATGAAAAGCGTCAAGAAATGTGGAATGAAATATCGGGCAGAACAGAAAAATTTCTGACCGGTCTGATACCTGATAAACCTATAGATTATCTTAGGGAAGAGATATCAAAAGAATGTTTTCTTGCATCTGCAGATAATCCGGGCATTTATCGTCTTTTTGTCCCTACCGGTGGAGGAAAAACCTACTCGGGATTACGTTTTTCCATAGAAACTGCAAAAAAACAAAATGCTTCAAAGGTCGTTTATTTTGCGCCTTATAAATCAATTTTGACTCAAAATGCAGAAAGCTTTAGGAAAGTCGTAGGAAAGAGCGCTTGGGTACTGGAGCATCATTCTGATGTTGTGATAGAAAAAGAAGAAGAGGAAGAAAATTGGGCGGGAGCCAGAGAACGGTGGCAGGGAGTTCCTGTTATCACAACTACGATGGTTCAGTTTCTGAATACGCTGTTTGCGGCACCCAGACAAAATATCAGGCGTTTGCCCGGCCTTGCCAAATCTATATTGTTTTTTGACGAAATACAATGCCTGCCGTTAGAAGATACATATATATTTAATTTATCAGTTAATTTTCTTGCAAAAGTATTGGGATGCACTATTGTACTTTGCACAGCTACACAGCCGGCTTTAGACCAAGTCGAATATCCTCTTTTATTTAATGAGAAAAAAGACATTGTAGAGAATTATGAGGAAAAATTCGAACAATTTAAAAGAACCCGGATTGTTTGGCAAAAAAGGCGGGGCGGGTACTCGAAAGAAGAATTGGCCTCGTTTATTGAAGAGAAACTTGAGGGAAACCAATCGGTCTTAGTTGTTTTAAATACAAAGTCGGCAGCCGAAAAGATTTATGATGCCCTAAAGGCACAAAAGCAAGAACAGGATGAAATATATTGTCTGACTACAAATTTATGCGTAGCTCACAGAAGAGATATTATAGAAAAAATTCACCGGTATGAAATAAAAAAAGAAAAAACAAACAAAAAGTTGATTTGTGTGAGTACACAGCTTATTGAGGCGGGTGTCGACTTAAGCTTTGACTGCGTAATACGAAGTATGGCGGGATTGACCAGCGTGGCACAAGCGGCAGGAAGATGTAACCGGCATGGGGAGAGTGAATGTAAAGATGTCTATTTGATCGAATGTGATACTACCCTGGAAGATTTACGATACCTTCCATCTATTGAAAAAGCAAAACAAGCCACACTCCTTGTACTTGAAAACAATCCGGAAATAGAAGATGATTTATTATCACCTAATGCTATGGAAAAATATTATCAAAAATATTATGATAATAAAAAAGAAATGAAGTATAGATTAGTTAAAAATAAAAGAGGTTCTTATACTCTGTTTGATTTACTGAGTACCAATGCAGCAGGCAAAAATGCTTTTACAGAACTGAGGGATAAAGAAATTCCCAAAACAGATTGGTGTTTTAATCAGGCTTTCGGCACAGCGGAAAGCGCATTTGAAGCAATTCCCGATGAGACTGTTCCCGTTCTTGTCCCTTATGGAGAATCCGGCAAAAGAATAATAGCTGATATTTTAGCAGAAAGGGGAAAACAGGTGCCTTATGACCTGATTCGCAAAAGTCAATCCTATACGGTTGCTCTCGGACACGGACAATGTAAATCCTTAGAGAAACAGGAAGGGATTCGGCCTTATTTTGATGGCAGATTATTGGTGTTACAAGACGATTTCTATGATGAGAATAAGGGGGTGCAGGTCAAAGGAAAAGAAGGCGACATTATTTTTGTTTGACAGGAGGTGTAAAATTTGAGATTTTCAAATGAAATTTCTTTCCGGCTATGGGGGAGATATGCATTATTCAGTGACCCGATTACGAGAGTGGGAGGGGAAAAAAGCAGTTATCCTGTTCCGACGTATCAGGCATTGAAAGGAATTGTGGAAAGTTGTTATTGGAAACCGACATTTATCTGGTATATCGATGCTGTAAGAATTATGAAACCCATTGAAACGGAATCGAAGGGTATCAGACCTATTAATTACAGCAACGGTAAAAATGATTTATCAATTTATATGTATCTTACTGATGTGGAATACCAGGTAAAAGCTCACTTTGAGTGGAATGAAAACAGAAGTGATTTAGCTAAAGACAGAAATGAAAACAAACATTTCTTTATGGCGAAACGAATGCTGGAGCGGGGAGGAAGAAGAGATATTTTCTTGGGGACAAGAGAATGCCAGGGGTACATAGAGCCATGTGTGTTCGGAGAGGGCAAGGGGGCTTATGATAATCTTCCGTCATTACCTCTGGGAGTCATGGTTCATGGAATTACCTATCCCGACGAAAGTAAAGACAGAAAAATGAGCGTCCGTCTTTGGCGACCGGTGATGAAAGAAAAAGGAATTATAGAATTTATCCGTCCGGAAGACTGCACGATGGTCAAGGAGATCAAGTCTTATGATTATAAAGTATTCAATATAGGAGAAAACATGCAAAGTGTAGAGGAGTTGGAAAGAGAGGTGAAATAGGTGAGTTGGATAGAGCGATGCTATGAAGTCTATGACAAAAATTCTCGTTTTATAGGGGATATGGATAGTGGAAATACGCCTCTTGTCCCTGTGGCACATACGACTCAGCAAGTTCATATAGAAGTACGGATTAACGGAAATGGAGAATTTAGAGGGGCCAGAGTTCTCGGCCCCGAAGAAATTACGACTATTATTCCCTGTACGGAAGAATCGTCGGCAAGAACATCAGGAGCGGTTCCCCATCCTTTAGTGGATAAATTACAATATTTGGCCGGTGACTATAAACTATTTGGTGGAGAAAAAGAAAGTTGCTGGAAACCTTATATAGAAGGTTTAAAAGCATGGTGCAAATCGTCTTACGGAACTCCCGAAATTAAAGCTGTATTGGCTTATTTGGTAAAAGGCGTTTTGATAGCAGATTTAGTGAATGAAAGAATACTTTTTACTGATGAGAAAAATCAATTAACAAAAAAATGGGAAGGAGATAAAGACGAAACACCGTCTATATTTAAAAGTGTAAAGGGGAAGGATGGCCCCTTTGAGTCATTTGTAAAATTTATAGTAGATGGCCGGGATATAAGCAAAGATCATAAGTTATGGGAATCATTTATTGCCTATTCTTCCACCAGGGGAAAAGCAAAGGGATATTGCTATGCCAGCGGGAAAGAAACAGAATTGACAACATTGAGCCCGTATAAAATACGGCATGCCGGTGATCGGGCAAAATTGATATCCAGTAATGACAGCACAAATTTCACATATCGTGGTCGTTTTTTACATCCGAAAGAAGCAGTTGGTATCGGTTTTGAAGTTAACCAGAAAGCACATAGTGCATTGCGCTGGTTAATTGCAAAGCAGGGGAAATTCGTATCAGGAGCTGCATTCTTAGCATGGGGAACAAAGAATGAAAAAATCCCACGGGTTTTAGGTGATAGCTTTGAGGTACTTCAACAGTGGGATAATGGAATATTTGATGAGTCTATAGGAGATGATGAGGAAAAAACTTCAGACACAAAGGAGGTTTTTGCCAAGGCTTTTAACAAAGCATTAGCAGGATATAGGACAGAACTAACTCCAACCGCACAAATCTCTGTTATCGTTTTAGATGCTGCTGTTCCGGGGCGTATGGGAATTCGATATTATAAAGAACTTTCCGGGTTCCGGCTGATGGAAAATCTGGAAAATTGGCATCATACATATAATTGGCAGATGTCATATCGGAAAATAAAAGGAAAGAATAAGAGCGGTAAAGATGATATAAGGATTACTTTTATCGGAGCACCGTCTCCGGAAGATATTGCAAAAGCTGCTTATGGAGAGCTTGTTGATGATAAGCTGAAACAGCAAACAGTAGAACGAATTATGCCCTGCATTATTGACGGGAAATTGCTACCAGGAGATATTTTGAGAGCGGCGGTAAACAGGGCGGTACATTCTATAGGTCTTGAGCGGTGGGAGGCCAATAAGACACAGCAAATTGCATGTGCACTTATTCGCGGTTATTATGAAAAACGATATAAGGAGGTATTTTCAATGGCAGTCGATGAATCTATTAAAGACAGAAGCTATGTGTTCGGTAGAATACTGGCTTGTGCGGAGCAAGTCGAAAGATATGCCCAAAATCTGGCAAGTCATGGTGCGGAAGATGCGGGGAGTAAACGGCCTACCAATGCGGAAAGATTGATGTTTGCCTATGCACTTCATCCGGTAAATACACTTACTGTGTTACAGGAGAAGTTACGTCCCTATATTGACCGTATTAAGACAAATACGGGAAGTGATCCGCAACGATATGTTGAAATGTTACGCCTTATCAGTGAATTGGGTGTACAAAATTATACAAATGATAAACTGGGAGATAAATTTTTGCTCGGATATGCCAGTCAAAAGATACAATTTATAGAAGATAACAAAAATAGTAAACGTGATGAATCTGCGATAAATGGTTAATTGAAAAGGAGAATAATCATGGAAACTTTACAAAACAAAATCGATTTTGCAGTAGTTATTGCGGTACAACATGCAAACCCAAACGGGGATCCGTTAAATGGTAACCGGCCGAGAGAAACTTATGATGGTTATGGAGAGATATCGGACGTATGTCTGAAGAGAAAAATCCGAAATCGCATGATGGATATGGGGAAGGCGGTTTTTGTACAGTCCGATGATAAAAATACAGATGGCTTTGCCAGCTTGAAAGAACGTGTGGAATCAATTGAGGAAATTAAAGAGGCAGAAAAGAAAAAAGATGATCAAAAATTTGCAGAAACAGCGTGCCGGACATGGATTGATGTAAGGAGTTTCGGTCAGGTATTTGCATTTAAAGGAGTTGATGTTTCAGTTGGAGTGCGGGGACCGGTTTCCATTCATCCGGCGTTTAGCGTCAGTCCCGTAGAGTTGACAAGTTTGCAAATAACTAAAAGCGTAAATAGCGTTCCCGGAGCAAAAAAATCGAGCGATACTATGGGAATGAAACACAGAGTAGATTTCGGTGTGTATGTAACTTATGGAAGCATCAATTGTCAGTTGGCAGAAAAAACAGGATTTACCGCAGAAGATGCAGAAGTAATAAAAGAATCTCTGAAAACTCTCTTTGAAAACGATGCTTCATCAGCAAGACCGGAAGGAAGTATGGCGGTCGTAAAACTGTACTGGTGGAAACATAATTCAAAAACGGGACAATATTCATCAGCGAAAGTACACAGAACACTTCATGTAGTTCCTGAAAAAGAAGTACCTAAAAGCATAGAAGACTATAAAATATATCATGATGAACTTCCGGGATTGACCCCTGAAATTTATGATGAATACTGAGGAAGATGACTATCTTCTCATGTCCGGAATCCAGCACTTTTCTTTTTGCCGCCGCCAATGGGCATTGGCATATATGGAGATGGAATGGCATGAAAATGTAAGGACAGCGGAAGGGAGGGTGGAACACTCACGTTGTCACGATGAAAAGGCGGTAGAAAAAAGAGGAAACCTTCTTATCCTCCGCGGTCTGCATGTTTCTTCAAAACGCTTGCACATGGCCGGTAATTGTGATGTGGTGGAGTTTCATCAAGATCCAAACGGGGTTGTGTTGGACGGTTATGAAGGGACATGGAAGGCTGTGCCTATTGAATACAAACATGGACACAGTAAATCAAACGATGCAGACCGCTTGCAACTGACGGCAGAGGCCATGGCTTTAGAGGAAATGCTGGTTTGTGATATTCCGTCAGGATATCTGTATTACATGGAAACTAAAAGAAGAGAAGAGGTGTTTTTCACAGAAGAACTTAGAGAAAAAACTACTTTAATGGCAAAAGAAATGAATGATTATTTTCATCGCCATCATACGCCAAAGGTTAAGACAGGAACTTTTTGTAATGCCTGTTCCCTTAAACCGCTATGCCTTCCAAAGCTTTGCAAGGCACTGAGTGTAGAAGATTATATCCGAAACTACATAGGAGACAAAGCATGAGACACCTGCTGAATACTCTATTCGTTTTGACTTCTGAAAGCTATTTGGGACTGGATGGAGAGAATATCGTTATCAAAAATAAAGAGGGAGAAGACAAAAGATTCCCCCTGCATATATTTGAAAATATTCTCTGCTTTTCCTATTCCGGAGCCAGCCCGGCATTGATGGGAGCTTGTGCAAAAAGAGGAGTCGGATTATCCTTTTTTACCCCGTGGGGTAAATTTTTAGCAAGGGTTATCGGAGAAGAAACAGGAAATGTATGGCTGAGGCAGGAACAGTATAGAATTTCTGATGACAAAGTCAAAAGTGCATCCTATGCAAGAAATTTTCTTTTAGGGAAAGTATATAATAGCCGTTGGATATTGGAACGTGCCACAAGAGACCACCCCCAGCGTGTGCCTGTGAAAAATCTGAAGAACCTGTCAAGTCAATTGGCAAATGCATTGCAGGATATACAAAATTGCAGTGATTCGGAAAGCCTTTTGGGGATAGAAGGGGCGGCGGCACAAACGTATTTTGCGGGATTTGACAGCCTGATACTTAGAAATAAAGAAGAATTTTTCTTTCATCAAAGATCACGCCGTCCACCTTTAGACAATGTAAATGCTATGCTCTCCTATGCGTATGTGCTACTTTCTTTAGACTGTGCATCTGCATTACAGAGCGTGGGACTTGACCCTTATGTAGGATTTATGCACAGGAGCAGACCGGGAAGAAGGAGTCTTGCCCTTGATTTGATGGAAGAATTAAGATCTGTTATTGTCGATCGGTTTGTTATTTCTTGTATCAACCAAAATGTAATAACTTCATCATTTTTCAGCAAACGACCTAATGGAGCAGTAGAGTTTTCAGAACAGGGACGCAGAATATTTCTTACCCAATGGCAAAAGAAAAAACAGGAAGAAATCAAGCATCCGTTTTTGGGAGAAAAAATCCCCTGGGGGCTGGTTCCTTATATACAATCATTACTTTTGGCAAGAACCATACGAGGCGATTTATCAGAGTATCCGCCATTCTTTTGGAAGTAGGGAGAAAACATGCTTATTCTTATTACCTATGATGTAAATACAGAATCCAAGGACGGTCAGAGAAGATTAAGAAAGGTAGCAAAGGCTTGTGTTAATCATGGGCAAAGAGTGCAAAATTCCGTTTTTGAGTGCTTACTCCAAGAAGATCAGTATGTACTTTTTAAACATGAATTAGAAAAATTAATAGATAAAAATGCAGACAGTATTCGATTTTACAGGCTGGGAAATCATTATAAAACCAAAGTAGAGCATTTAGGAAAACAACCGGAATTTTTGCAAGATGATATTTTGGTTATTTAGTGCGAACAGGATGGAATCATAAAAGCACAGATGCTTTCGCACCGTAAAAATACAGATTTATTTTAAAAAAGTAAGATATATTATAAAAAAAGAAAAAATAATAGTACTATATGAAAAGAAAAAAATACTATTATGTGCAAGAGTATTAATGAAAAATATATACTTTTGCTGTCGCACCTCACACGAGGTGCGTGGATTGAAATATATAAAAAATAATACGATTCAAGAATGTGATATGTCGCACCTCACACGAGGTGCGTGGATTGAAATTGCCTTTTTCTTCATATTTTCTATTTCTTCCGGGGTCGCACCTCACACGAGGTGCGTGGATTGAAATATCTATCAATAAAGGTAATGAAGGTGCTTGGACGTCGCACCTCACACGAGGTGCGTGGATTGAAATTTCCAATTTGGAGACAGTCAGTCCGCTATCGGTGGTCGCACCTCACACGAGGTGCGTGGATTGAAATTGCAATGGCTTTCCATGCCTACTCTGGCAATGGTCGTCGCACCTCACACGAGGTGCGTGGATTGAAATCCAAATAGCTTTAAATGCATCCGTGATAACGTTTGTCGCACCTCACACGAGGTGCGTGGATTGAAATGGTGCTATTTTGCCTGCTGTTGGTTCGTTGATTGGTCGCACCTCACACGAGGTGCGTGGATTGAAATAAAATCTCAATCTCGTATGCTTAATTCTCAAGCTGTCGCACCTCACACGAGGTGCGTGGATTGAAATATTGGATAAAGCGGCTTTTTCAATCAAATAGCATGTCGCACCTCACACGAGGTGCGTGGATTGAAATCTAAAAAGTCTATAAAGGGATTTTGTATACTTGCGTCGCACCTCACACGAGGTGCGTGGATTGAAATGATAGTAAATATAAGTTGTTTTAATAAATCGTGATGTCGCACCTCACACGAGGTGCGTGGATTGAAATAAATCATGACGGCTATGAAGAAGTTACCATTGCAGGTCGCACCTCACACGAGGTGCGTGGATTGAAATACTTTCGATACATGATGTTATCGGGACTAATGGGGTCGCACCTCACACGAGGTGCGTGGATTGAAATTTGAATTAGCGGAAACATGCTCATGTGATTAAAGTCGCACCTCACACGAGGTGCGTGGATTGAAATGTAATACCATTTGCACAAAGCGATTAACGCTTTCGTCGCACCTCACACGAGGTGCGTGGATTGAAATACAAACTTATCGTGTGTATATTTTCTTGCTTCACGTCGCACCTCACACGAGGTGCGTGGATTGAAATAAAATCGAATGGTCATATGAAATTAATAGACAGAGTCGCACCTCACACGAGGTGCGTGGATTGAAATAAAAGGTAAGAAAGAATTATTTTTTGGATATTCTTGTCGCACCTCACACGAGGTGCGTGGATTGAAATATAAGCTTCTTTTTCTGCCGGTATATATTTAACGTCGCACCTCACACGAGGTGCGTGGATTGAAATAGCGCTTCTGTTAACCCGTCATCGGCATATTCGCCGTCGCACCTCACACGAGGTGCGTGGATTGAAATTTCCCACCGCTGATTTAAAATGTACCTCCGATATGTCGCACCTCACACGAGGTGCGTGGATTGAAATATCGTAGAATAGGTGTCCTGCAATTCCTGTCTCGTCGCACCTCACACGAGGTGCGTGGATTGAAATACCAAAATTAAAGATGGTAGCCGTGATGACACGTGTCGCACCTCACACGAGGTGCGTGGATTGAAATAACCACGAAAATATATTCAAGGATGGTGCGCCCGTCGCACCTCACACGAGGTGCGTGGATTGAAATTGCCCGAATCGCCAGCATCGTCTTACCGCTTGAGTCGCACCTCACACGAGGTGCGTGGATTGAAATTTCAGAACGATAGTACCACTTACATAATGCAATTGTCGCACCTCACACGAGGTGCGTGGATTGAAATACAGATTCAGGAGGGGATAATGGGATTTTTTAGGGGTGTCGCACCTCACACGAGGTGCGTGGATTGAAATACGCCTGCCTCCCCAGTTTGGGGAGGTGTTCTTTGTCGCACCTCACACGAGGTGCGTGGATTGAAATAGCTGACAACTTTAATTGCACCGTTGACAACAGTCGCACCTCACACGAGGTGCGTGGATTGAAATACTCACGTCACATGTGATACGTTATTTGATAACAGTCGCACCTCACACGAGGTGCGTGGATTGAAATTAGAAGAGCGGCATTCAATTCGTTATCTGTTGCCGTCGCACCTCACACGAGGTGCGTGGATTGAAATTTCTACTACAACATCTTGGCGGTTATATTCGATGTCGCACCTCACACGAGGTGCGTGGATTGAAATAGGGACAAGCGTTTCTACCATAGTTTCTGATAATCGTCGCACCTCACACGAGGTGCGTGGATTGAAATTGTCATTGTGCTTGCATAGGTTTTGTCATTTTCAGTCGCACCTCACACGAGGTGCGTGGATTGAAATAAGCCGTGCAATCTCCCCATATAAAATGGATTCTGGTCGCACCTCACACGAGGTGCGTGGATTGAAATAATGACTAATGATTCAACTTGTTTCTTTACCGTTGTCGCACCTCACACGAGGTGCGTGGATTGAAATTGTTCAGCCTGCGAAATAGTAATCTTTTCAGCTTGTCGCACCTCACACGAGGTGCGTGGATTGAAATATTGCTCCGGGTCAAGGGGTGGAAACCCCTGCAAGTCGCACCTCACACGAGGTGCGTGGATTGAAATGGAACGAGGTCAGTCGTCCCAAACTTTTTGTAGAGTCGCACCTCACACGAGGTGCGTGGATTGAAATGGTTGCTATTTCTCAACTAAAGGGGTAAAAAAATGTCGCACCTCACACGAGGTGCGTGGATTGAAATATTTATTTGGGATCCTGACACAAAAGAACTTGTAGTCGCACCTCACACGAGGTGCGTGGATTGAAATCCTATCCGGCGGTATTATCCGCAGGGGGCGTTCTGTCGCACCTCACACGAGGTGCGTGGATTGAAATTATTGATTTTTTACTGCAAGTAGTAATCAGTGATGTCGCACCTCACACGAGGTGCGTGGATTGAAATCAACATGCTGAAATTAGAGATGAGAACGATAACGGTCGCACCTCACACGAGGTGCGTGGATTGAAATAAACGGGGACTATGTTCCTAAACAGAGAAGATTGTCGCACCTCACACGAGGTGCGTGGATTGAAATTTGGGAGTATATTTTTTCTTGGCAATTTTCTTAGGTCGCACCTCACACGAGGTGCGTGGATTGAAATATATAAACCTCCTTATACCGTCTCCCGAATTGAAGTCGCACCTCACACGAGGTGCGTGGATTGAAATTGCTCTGTTCAGGCAGAAGCACAGTACATCATCTGTCGCACCTCACACGAGGTGCGTGGATTGAAATACATATCCGATGATAACGAACACTACATCCACGCGTCGCACCTCACACGAGGTGCGTGGATTGAAATAGAAATACTGCGAAAGAGGGCTTGAATAACAGTAAGTCGCACCTCACACGAGGTGCGTGGATTGAAATATAAAAAACACTTGACATGTCACCGAAACGGTGGGTCGCACCTCACACGAGGTGCGTGGATTGAAATACTGTTTGAAGATTTTGAAAGATCTATTTGTTTTGTCGCACCTCACACGAGGTGCGTGGATTGAAATGTCAACGGGTGCCCCTAAGCCACCATGAAAATGCGTCGCACCTCACACGAGGTGCGTGGATTGAAATATTAATTCCGTTCTGACAGATTCCGCCAATGTTGTCGCACCTCACACGAGGTGCGTGGATTGAAATGATTTCCTTTCTATATTCAATGAGTTCATTGGGGTCGCACCTCACACGAGGTGCGTGGATTGAAATGTAGAACGGTTGATAATAGGGCAATCTTATCTCTGGTCGCACCTCACACGAGGTGCGTGGATTGAAATTGCGTAACCACCTTTGCCAGGGCCTGCACTTCTTGTCGCACCTCACACGAGGTGCGTGGATTGAAATACCAAAATTAAAGATGGTAGCCGTGATGACACGGTCGCACCTCACACGAGGTGCGTGGATTGAAATAAATGCTGAAGATGTGGCGAGAGGATTTGGATTTGTCGCACCTCACACGAGGTGCGTGGATTGAAATATCTTTTTCTTCCGGATTGTCTTTCTGTTCTTCGTCGCACCTCACACGAGGTGCGTGGATTGAAATAGTTATACCTGTGTTAGTTAATGTAGATACCAAGTCGCACCTCACACGAGGTGCGTGGATTGAAATTCTCTTTCACTTTAGATACCTGGGATGCAACATTGCGTCGCACCTCACACGAGGTGCGTGGATTGAAATACAACCGGGAGAGGAAATTATCATCCACGTAAAGTCGCACCTCACACGAGGTGCGTGGATTGAAATAGCCGTTGGGAGCTGGCTGCGGAGGATGAGACTGTGTCGCACCTCACACGAGGTGCGTGGATTGAAATACAAATACCTGTCGGATCCCGTTTTTCATGCGATGTCGCACCTCACACGAGGTGCGTGGATTGAAATACAAAGTGAACGTAGACGCCGGAGGTATGGGTTAAGTCGCACCTCACACGAGGTGCGTGGATTGAAATAGAAAATAAATATGGCGCAGATTTTTGTATCACCGTCGCACCTCACACGAGGTGCGTGGATTGAAATATTTGAAGACGAAGAACTGGTATGCATCCTCGCACGTCGCACCTCACACGAGGTGCGTGGATTGAAATTAAAACAATCAGAAATCCGCTAACTCTCCTTTACGTCGCACCTCACACGAGGTGCGTGGATTGAAATTGATAAGTGCGACAAAGAGAAAAAACCTTATACAGTCGCACCTCACACGAGGTGCGTGGATTGAAATTATTATCATTGGGTATTGTGCCAGCCGTATAAGGCGGAGCCAATAAAGACGGATATAGTAATAATAGTTGTGACAGGAAGTGCATAGCCTGCAGGAAGCAGAAGCGCACAGTAGAACGATGTAACCAATGCAGCAAAAGCAGTTGCCAAAAGCAGAATCGGAAGCAAGAAAAAAATTGTAATAAAACATTCTACTACGGCCGCTATTGCGGTAAAGCAGATAGATAACGAATTGCGCTTTTCCATACAAAACACTTCCTTTCTGCACTATAGTGTTTTTTTTATTATATCACGAATGGAGGAAATTTAAATGAGTATGAAACCGATTAAATTAGAAAATAAGCTGACCGTAAATGGTAAAGAAGTAACCAGCGTGACTCTGGATTTTTCCAAACTTACGGGCAGGGATTTGATTAAAGCAGAAGCGGAAGTACGTGCAGATGGCGAGTCGCACCTCACACGAGGTGCGTGGATTGAAATAACGTATCATTCAGCAATGCCCGCCGGTTAGTAGGTCGCACCTCACACGAGGTGCGTGGATTGAAATTTTTATGTCTTTTTCGATTTCGCACCCTTCTTTTTGTCGCACCTCGCACAAGGCGATTGGATTTATAGAGAAAATATATTTTTGCCGATAGAGTTTCGTATAGTGGAGCATCTTTTTACTTATGTAGGAAGATGTCTTTTTATTTTATAAAAGGATATGCAGCTGTCTGTGTTTTATATGTTTTACAGAAACAGATGTAAAGCGTACAGTGTGTTTTACTTAAAAATTACAAACTGAACGAAAAGTATACAATCTTGTCTATAGAACTTTTACATACGTTCCGTACACTGGAGATACAGTAAAATGTATTTCCTAAGGAGGAGAAAATGAATTTAAAGAAGTTGACTCTCGTAGCAGTAACATCTGCTGTATTATTAACGGCTGCCGGTTGCGGAGGAAGTGACACGGCAAAGAAAGACGGAAAACCTGCGACAGGAAGTAAGATTACAGGTTCGGTTACCGTTTCAGGTTCTTCAGCTTTACTGCCGCTTGCCAAAGATGCGGCTACTAAATTTAAGGTGAAAAATCCGGAGGTATCTCTCACATTAAACGGTGGCGGTTCGGGTACAGGATTAAAGCAGGTAGCAGAAGGGTCGGTCAATATTGGGAATTCTGATGTGGAAGCTTCTAAAAAACTTCCTGCAGATAAGGCAAAAGGTCTGGTAGATCATAAGGTTTGTGTTTTGACGGTAGCACCGATTGTTCATAAGGATATCGGAGCAACCGTAAAGAGTCTGACAAAAGCACAGCTCCAGGATGTGTTTACGGCTAAAATTACCAACTGGAAAGATGTCGGTGGTCCCGACCAGGAAATTATTCTCGTGACCCGTCCTTCTACATCCGGCACGCGTGCACTCTTTACGGAGTTGGCACTGGCGGGAAAAGAAGAAGCATCGAATAAATCGCTGGAAACCGATGATTCCGGTACACTGCTTCAGAGTATTTCCCAGACGAAGGGCGCAATCGGCTACATTGCACTTTCTTATCTGGTAAATAACAAAGACGTGGTAGCTCTCGGCATTGATGGTGTAGCGCCGACTTTGGAAAATACATACAACGGTACATATCCGGTGTGGGGATATGAACATATGTATACAAAAGGAGAACCTACAGGTGCGGTGAAGGCATTCCTCGATTATGTAGTTTCTGATGAGTATGGTGTGGAAATCGAAAAACAGGGCTACGGTGTAAGCAGCAAGATGAAACAGAAATAAGAAAAGTTTAAATAAGAATATATCCGGAAAATGAGCGGTCGTATGTATATACGACTGCCTTTCCGATATATGAGACAGCAAGGAGATTGTATGGGTGGTCATGTAAATCAGCAACAGATGTTTAAGAGAGAATATTTAGGGAAAAGTGTTTCCACATTATGCGGACTTTTTCTTATTGTATTAACGATTGCCATAGGTGCGTTCCTGCTTGCAAAGGGCATGCTGACCTTTACTCAGTTTGATCATTCCGTGGCAGAGTTTCTTTTTTCCTCTGATTGGAATCCGTCAGATACGGAGATGGGCGGAGGTCGCATAGGAGCGGCTGTTTTTATTTGGGGCTCTATTTTAACTTGTACGGTCGCTTTACTGATTTCCGTGCCATTCAGTCTTTCGACGGCTATATTTATGACCAAAATTTCCCCGTCATTGGGGGAAAAAATTATACGTCCTGCTGTAGAAATTTTTGTCGGTATCCCCTCTGTCGTTTACGGCTGGGTCGGGCTTGTCGTATTAGTTCCATTTTTGCAAAAAATATTTGATTTGCCTCACGGACAATCTGTTTTAGCAGCAGCGATTGTATTATCTGTCATGATTTATCCGACTATTACTTCCGTTTCGGCAGATGCGATACGGAGTGTCAATCAGAAATATATTGAAGGGGCTTACGGGCTCGGATCGACTCGGTGGCAGATGCTTTACCGGGTATTACTTCCGGCGGCACTTCCGGGAATTTTAACCGCTATTGTGCTGGGACTCGCCCGCGCATTCGGAGAAGCACTTGCTGTTGCTATGGTCATCGGAAAAATGAAAGCCTTTCCCAAAAGCCTGCTCGCTCCCACAAATAATCTGACCGCTGCGATTGCCTCGGATATGGGCGGTGCTATGGACGGCGGAGAATTTAATGCGGCGCTTTGGTCTATGGCATTACTTCTTTTCATTATTTCCCTGCTTTTTATTTTAATCATTCACGCATTGTCAGCTAAAAAGGAGGCCACTGCATGATGAAAGCCTATGCTAGCGGAGATGAAAACGGACTCCGCGAAGTGGATTCTTCGTTGAAACATGCACAGTGGGTTGATAAAGCTGCAACGGCTACTTTTTATTTGATATCCGGTGCGTTTGTTTTACTTCTTATTGCTTTTACGGGCTATGTCATATGGGGCGGTATTAAAGCTTTCAGTCCGGAAATATTTTCATTTGGTCCGGATGGAATCGGTAACCAGTTCTTCAATACGGTCTACTTGGTCATCCTGTCGCTTATCATCTCGGTACCTATCGGAGTGGCTGCAGGCGTTTATATGGCAGAGTATGCATCCCCGGGGCGTATGACTAATTCTCTACGGATTGCAATCGAAACACTGTCATCTCTTCCTTCTATCGTAGTCGGCCTGTTCGGATATTTGGTATTCATCATCATGATTCACACCCAGTGGAATCTTTTTGCCGGAGCATTGGCTGTATCGATTCTTTCGCTGCCGTTAATTACAACAACGACTTATGATGCGTTTAAGGCCTTACCCGGTGGGTACAAGGAAGGAAGTCTTGCTTTGGGGGCAACTCATTTTGAAACAATCTGGCATGTCATGCTGCCCGCTTCCATAGCACCGATTATGACCGGAATTATTTTAGCAGCCGGCAGAGGGTTTGGAGAAGCAGCTGCCCTCTTATATACCGCAGGTATGAGTACGGACATTGTATGGTCGGTCTGGGATGTGACATCACCGGTTTGCCCGTTGAATCCATTCCGTCCTGGAGAAACACTTTCCCTCCAGGTATGGGCTTCACGTACAGAGGCTACGGCAGCTAATGCAGCTAATGTAGCTGCTGCAGCATCTGCAATTTTAATGATTATGGTTCTTGTCTTTAGTATAGGGGCAAGATATGTAAGTCATCATGTGACAAAGAAAACCGAGGGGGAAAAAGCATAATGATCCAAAATAATTTAGCAACTATTACAGTACCGGCACAGAGTCCGGCAATTTCCATATATTCCGATATCAGCTTTTCTTGCAGTGACGTCGATTTATACTACGGAAGTTTTCAGGCATTGAAAAAAGTAGATTTGCGAATTGAAAAAAACAGAATTACTGCACTGATAGGCCCTTCCGGCTGTGGCAAATCCACTTTCTTAAGGGCGCTTAACCGTATGAATGATCTGATTCCCGATTGCCATGTGGAGGGTCAGATTTTATTGAACGGCGTCGATGCGTATAAAGAAATCAACCCGATTGTGCTTCGTCGCCATGTCGGCATGGTTTTTCAGCAGCCGAATCCATTTCCCAAAAGCGTATACGATAATGTGGCATACGGCCCGCGACTGAAAGGAATTACCAAAAAAGCCGATTTGGACGAAATTGTAGAAACGAGTCTCCGTCAAGCGGCTATTTGGGATGAATTAAAGGATCGCTTGAAAAAGTCAGCGTTAGGTCTTTCCGGCGGACAACAGCAGCGTCTTTGCATAGCCCGTGCTCTTGCCGTAGAACCGGAGGTTCTCCTTATGGATGAGGCGACATCGGCCCTGGATCCTATTTCTACAGCTCATATTGAAGAATTGGCAAAGGAATTAAAAAAGAAGTACACTGTTATCATGGTCACCCATAATATGCAGCAGGCCCAGCGTATCGCCGATAAAACCGCATTCTTCTATCTGGGAGAAATGGTTGAATACGGTGAGACGGAACAGATTTTTGAAAATCCGCAAAAAGAAAGAACAATTCGATATGTGTCAGGGAATTTTGGTTAAACCTGTAGTATAATTAAATAAAATAAAATACCGGCAGTTGGACATATCCCTGCCGGGTTTTAGTCTATTTGACATTAGAGCTTATATGAGCAGTTGGAGGGTTTGTATGGCACTTATTTACTGCGTAGAGGATGATGAAAGTATCCGAGAATTAGTGGGATATGCACTTCATGGTCAAGGGTACAAGGTAGAGGGATTCGGCTCGGCTGAAGAGTTCTACCGCGCACTGAAAATGGCAGCCCCTGATTTGGTATTATTGGATATCATGCTTCCGGGAGAAGACGGACTGTCTATTTTAAAAAAATTGAGAAGTCACAAAGAAGGCGAAAATATTCCTGTTATTATGATGACTGCAAAAACAAGTGAATTTGATGTGGTAAGAGGGCTTGATCTCGGTGCAGATGATTATGTAACAAAACCTTTCGGCATTATGGAGCTGCTCTCCCGTATTCGCTCGGTCATGAGGCGAAGTAAAAAAACGGTAGAAAAGAAAGTAGAAAATTTATCGTATGGAAATATTTATGTAGATCAGGAGCAACATGTAGTCACTGTTAAAGGCGAGGAAGTACAGCTTACACTGAAGGAATTTGACTTACTTTGCTATTTGATATTAAATAAAGGAATAGTTCTCTCCCGTGACCAGATTATGCAGACGGTCTGGGACTCTCCCTTTGAAATGGAGAGTCGCACGATTGACATGCACATCATGAGCCTCCGGCAAAAACTTGGGGAAGAAGGCGCGGCTATACGCACCGTTCGCGGGGTGGGGTACCGGCTGGGAGACAGAAAATCATAAGCAGGTGACATATGAGGGCACGAATCTATAAAAGCCTCCTCACCATGGGGGTTATCTCTGTCGTTCTGACCTTTGTTCTCTCTGCAATCCTACATTATCAGGGATTGCAAGAACAATACGACAGGGAATTGGCACAAATGGCACGGACGGCAGCCGCGGCGGTATCTATCAATGATGCAGACAAGAGTAAAACCTATCTGGATGCCATTTACGAGGCAAATAATGAAGAAATTCATATCGTATGGGTGACGGAAAAAGGAAGCGTACTCTATGATACAGACGGTACGCTCGGAAGAAACTATCTTAAAATGCCGGAAATCCAAAAAGCGATTGACGAAGGTAGAGGGGAGATTGTACAGAAATCATCTGATGACCACCCCAAAAGCTATGTGGCACTTCGGACGGCAGACCATACCATTCTTCGCTTTTCGCGGAGCAAACCCGTATCCTTTGCGTTTTTATCCGGTTTCATACCTGAAATATTTCTTTTCTTCCTCGTATTTTTTGTAGGATGCCTGGCAGCAGCAGAGCACCAGACAGAAAAAATTTTAAAACCGATTCATGATGTGGGAGATATGATACAAAGAATCATGTCCGGCAAATCGGTCAGCGAATTGCCCGTAGAATACGATGAATTACGGCCGCTCATCAACAAAGTCAAGGAGCAGCACGGAGAAATTCAAAATTATTTGGAAGACATAGAAGAAGAACGTAACACCATACGAACCGTTATAGATACCATTTCCGACGGTATTATTTTGCTGAACAGCCAAAAAGAAATCGTCGATTACAATATAAAAACAGAAGAAATATTTCATATAGAAAAAAATAAAAGATTCCGGCGGATTTCTTTCTTGTACCATGACGAAGACTTTCTCCGTGCCGTGGGTCGTGCCTATCAATCGGGAGGACGCCACGAATATACGATGACACTTTTCGGTCATCCTTTCCGTATGTTTACGGCGAAAACGGAACTGTCTGATGAAGAAACCGGACTCTTGCTCGTATTTCATGACATGACCGCTTACCATATGGCGGAAAAAATGAGACGAGAATTTTCTGCCAACGTATCCCATGAACTGAAAACACCGCTCACCTCTATCAGCGGATTTGCAGAAATTATTGCCAACGGTATGTACCAAAATGAACAGGATATCAAATTATTCGGAAACCGTATTGTAACCGAATCCCACCGCATGATGTCTCTGATTGATACGATTATGCACTTGTCAAAGATAGAAGAAACGGAAACAACAATCAAATGGAAATCTGTAGAAGTCTCAAGCCTTGTCCGCTACGCCCGTGATCTCATAGAACCACAGGCCGCGAAAAAAGGAATTACCGTCAAGCTCGACTTGATACCTCTCTATGTATACGGAAATCCGGCGCTTCTTTCCGAACTTGTCATGAACCTCCTCGACAATGCAGTCAAATATAACCGTGAAAACGGGCAGGTAGAAGTCTCTCTCTCCAAAGATGACGACCGGGTCGTACTGACCGTTTCCGATACAGGCATCGGCATTCCGGAAGACAAACAGGAACGGATTTTTGAACGTTTCTACCGTGCCGAGGAAAGCAGAAATAAAGCCACCGGCGGTAGCGGATTAGGATTATCCATTTGCAAACACATCGTGGAAAACCATAAAGGAACCTTGCAAATCTCCAGCAAAGAAGGAGAAGGGACTACATTCATTATTACCCTACCCGCCATGAGTGAAAAAGATGTGAACGAAGAAGAAACCAATGAAGTATTGGCAAAACAAGAAGCCGCTGACGGCGACTCCGGAAAACTGGCAGAAATAGAAGCCAGTGAAACGGTGGAAGAAGTTGTAAAAGGAAATAAAGCAAGACAGATAGAGAAAAAAGAGAAGAAACGAAAAAAGCTGAAAAAGAAAAAAGAAAAAATACATGAAAAATAAATAACAAAACACAAAAAACAGGAGAAATAAATAGTCTCCTGTTTTTGTGTATATAGCAAGAAATATATAATTAAAGTTTAAAATAAACTGATTGCTTGCACACAAAAAAAGATAGTCTTTTATTGAGAAAACAAAAAATAATTACAAAACTTCTAAAATAAAAGTAGCCTGATTATACGAATGGTTGATTATTGAGGTATATCACTTTAGAAATAGAAGGGGAATAATGTTGCTTACAATGAAAAATAAAGCAAAGGAGAAAATTGCTCGGCGGTAGCAGACGGAAAAATGATTGAGACGGTAAATAAGTTATTTGACAGTCAGATTATTACTTGTTATAATTTGATTCGCTTGAATAGTAAATATTTATATATCAGGCGGTAAACGGTACGAAAAAAGCTAAGAAAAAAGAGAAAAATTTACTTGACAAAAGAAAAGTGCCGTGATAAACTAATCAAGTCGCTTAGAGCGATGGTT